>Ga0070741_10001926_pt1 | contig 58724 bp, 57 predicted proteins | sample Coa_R1_4_FD_66440 | JGI IMG/M metagenome (GOLD analysis project Ga0070741, IMG submission 66440) | Surface soil microbial communities from Centralia Pennsylvania, which are recovering from an underground coalmine fire - Coalmine... | ecosystem: Environmental > Terrestrial > Soil > Unclassified ... | reverse complement strand
TATCCGGGGGAACGGCATTTATCTCGAACCACTGCTTATTGGTCCAGTCCGCACCCCCGACAACTTGATAGCGCCTCAGATTGAAGGCCATCTGAGCGAGCATCTGGACTGTTCCGCCAAAGAAAATTCGCCCGCCAGGTTTACCGATGAATCCCGCAACGCGGTAAGCGGCCTTCGGATCGGGTGGCTTGATGGTGGCCGCGTCGAAGGAGGGCTGTTTTACCGAGGCGACCGAAGACTGAGCAGATGCGGGCGCCAACCCGGACCCAAGGGCACAAACGAGAAAAAGAGCACCTGTAACCCGAAGCATCCGCCGATTCATCCTCGCAAAAAATACTACAAGCCGCCCTGGGTACAGGCACCGAAAATCTCTCCGCACTCGCCGCGATTTGCCATCCCTGCCATCCGTGTCGCATAGTGTGGCGCGGTGGCAAGGTCATGAACAAGCTCTATCCCAGCGCCGACGCGGCGCTCGCAGGCCTCGCACGCGACGGCATGCTGCTCGCCGTCGGCGGCTTCGGCCTCTGCGGCATCCCCGAAGCCCTCATCGCTGCCCTCAAAGCAACCGGCGTGCGCAACCTCACCGTCGCCTCCAACAACGCCGGCGTCGATGGCTGGGGGCTCGGCGTGCTGCTCGAATCGCGACAGGTCCGCAAGATGATCTCCAGCTACGTCGGCGAAAACGCCGAGTTCGAGCGCCAGTTCCTCGCCGGCGAGCTCGAGGTCGAGTTCGCCCCCCAGGGCACGCTCGCCGAACGCATGCGCGCCGGCGGCGCCGGCATCCCCGGCTTCTACACGCGCACCGGCGTCGGCACCGAGATCGCCAAAGGCAAAGAGCTCCGCGAGTTCGACGGCCACCAATATCTGCTCGAACGCGCCATCAACGCCGACCTCGCGCTGGTCAAAGCCTGGAAGGCCGACACCCACGGCAACCTCATCTACCGCCGCACCGCGCGCAACTTCAATCCCAACGTCGCCACCTGCGGCCGCATCACCGTCGCCGAAGCCGAGATCATCGTCCAACCCGGCGACCTCGACCCCGACGAGATCCACACGCCCGGCATCTTCGTCCAGCGCCTCGTCCACAATCCGCACCCCGAGAAGCGCATCGAGCGCCGCACGGTCCGTTCAGACAACGGACAACGGAGAACGGACAACGGAAGGGAATCTCGATAATGCCCTGGACACGACAACAAATGGCCGAACGCGCCGCCCGCGAGCTGCAGGATGGCTTCTACGTGAACCTCGGCATTGGCATGCCCACGCTCTGCGCCGGCTGCATCCCCGCCGGCATGACCGTGGTCTTCCAGTCCGAGAACGGCCTGCTGGGCATGGGCCCCTACCCGCTCGACTCCGAGGTCGACCCTGACCTGATCAACGCCGGCAAAGAGACCGTCACCTTCCTTCCCGGCGCGGCCATCTTCTCCTCAGCCGACTCCTTCGCCATGATCCGCGGCGGCCACATCGATCTCGCCATCCTCGGCGGCATGCAGGTCTCCGAGCGCGGCGACCTCGCCAACTGGGTCATCCCCGGCAAGCGCGTCAAAGGCATGGGCGGCGCGATGGACCTGGTCAACGGCGTCCGCCGCTGCGTCGTCCTGATGGAGCACACCGCACCCGACGGCAGCCCCAAGCTGCTCGAGTCCTGCACCCTCCCACTCACCGGCACACACGTCGTGCACCGAGTCATCACCGACCTCGGCGTCCTCGACATCACGCCCGAAGGCTTTCTCTGCATCGAACTCGCCCCCGAGGTCAGCTTCGAACATCTCGCGTCAAAAACCGGAGCGCCAGTGCGTATGCCGCAAACTCGCTAACGAATCGCCTTGTTAAGGTCAGGCCGCACCAGACTCAACCCAGCGTCGGATACACAACCCCGGTCAGCTCCTCGCTAACCGTCCACAGCCTCCGCCCCGCCTGCTCATCCAGCGCCTGCGGCCGCGGCTGAACCACCTTCGGATAGCCGCCCATCTCGCCCCGCCCATCCGGCCCGATGTACTGTCCGCCCTGAACCTCCGGCGCGGTCGCTGCATACAGCGTCGGCAGCGCGCCCTTCTCATCGTTCTGAAACATAAAACGGCCAAACAGTCGCATAAACCGGCTTTTGAAGTCACTTCCCGGCGCCGCGATATTCGTCACCGAGATGCCCGGATGCACCGCCACGCTTACCAGTTTGCTCCCCCTCTCACGCGCCCGCCGGTCCAGCTCGCGCGCGAACAGAATATTCGCCAGCTTCGACATGTTGTACGCGCCCCACGGCGAGTAGCTCTTCTCGCCCTGCAGGTTGTCCCACTCCATCCTGCCGTTGCGGTGCGCCAGCGACGCCACCGTGACCACGCGCGGCGCCGGCGCCGCCAGCAGTGACGGCATCAACAGCCCGGTCAGTGCAAAGTGTCCCAGATGATTCGTGCCAAACTGCCGCTCAAATCCATCCGGCGTCTGCTCGCGCTTCGGCAGAGCCATCACGCCCGCATTGTTCACCAGCACATCCAGCCGCGCCCCGCTTGCCGTGAACTCTCCCGCAAACGCGCGGATCGACGCCAGCGAAGCCATATCCAGCGGCACGAGCTCCACCTCCGCCTGCGGCACGTCCGCGACAATCTTCCTGCGCGCCGTCTCACCCTTCCCAATGTCCCGCACGCCCATCAACACGTGGGCTCCATGCCGGGCCAGCTCCCGCGCCGCCTGATAGCCGATCCCGCTGTTGGCCCCCGTGACCAGAACCCTCTTGCCCGCCTGCGGCGTTATCGCCGCGGCCGTCCACCTTGCTTTCGCCATCGTTCTGCCTTTCCTGGGTCGCCCGGCCGAGCCGTCGTCTTCCATGCTACCAACCGCTTTTTGCGCCCTCTCACCAGCCCCCCAGCACACCTTCTGTGCCTTGTTCCCCATCGAACATCGAGGACGTACCCGGAAAGCCCCGCATGGCTGTAAGATGAGGCTTTGCGTCATCGGTTACAATCGGACGGCAAGGCCAATAAGCTGGAGCTCACCGGACGCGCCTTGGCGACGCGAAAGTGAAAGATTGTCGAAGGGGAAGGTTCTCTCATGAAATTTAGCGCACGAATGATCGCAGGTTTTGCGCTGCTACTTGTGCTCGGAAGCACCGTCGGTTGCAACAAGCTGCGCGCTCGTGACCAGCTCGTCAAAGGCATCCAGGCGTTCAAAGCCGGACAGTACGAGCAGGCGATCGATCACTTCCAGAACTCCGTCGCTCTGGATCCCAACGATCCCACGACGCGCCTCTACCTGGCGACCGCCTACAGCTATCAGGTTGTGCCCAACCTCGATACCCCCGAGAACCTGAAGATCGCCCAGAAGGCGATGGCTGGCTTCAATGAGGTCCTCGCAAAGAATCCCAACGATGTCGACGCGTTGAAACAGATCGCCTCCATTCAGCGCAACATCAAGCAGTACGACCAGGCCAAGGCCACCTACGAGAAGATCATCTCGATCAATCCCAAAGATGCCGAAGCCCACTACACCATCGCCTGGATCGACTGGAACCTGGCCTACAAAAACGCCGTCCAGCTTCTCGGCGAGCAGACCCCTCCTCTGCAGGATGACGGCAACGGCAACGTGAAGATGAACAAGGCCACCTGCGCCAAGATGAAGGCCGCCAACACCGACCTGGTGAACGAGGCGTTGCAGCAACTTCAGGAGGCCGTCAACAGCCGTAACAATTACGACGATGCCATGCAATATCTGAACCTCACCTATCGCCGCAAGGCCGATCTGGATTGCCCGGACGACGCTGCCCGCAAGGCCGACCTCGCGCAGGCTGACGAGTGGGTGCAGAAGGCCATCGGCGCCCGCAAAGCCAACGAAGCCGAGAAGGAAAAGCGCGAAGGCGGCGGCATCACCATGCAGAACACCCAGTAGTCCTCTAACAGAACCTTCCTGACACAGAAGAAGGCCTCCCACACGGGAGGCCTTCTTCTTGCTAAAGACGCGCCACGCTTCGCGCCGGCAGGCGCTCCCAGCCACGGTCGGCGACAATCGCCCGCAGGATCTCCAGACCATCCACCAGCCGCGGTCCGGGCCGCGAGAAATACGCCGACCCATCGACTCCATACACCCGCCCGTACCGGACCGCGGGAAGCTCACGCCACTGGTCCGGATATCTGCGCTCGATCTCCCGAAACTGCGCCACAGTCTCGCCGAGATCGTAGCCACACGGCATCACCACAACGATCTCCGGCTGGGCCTCTGCGACCTGCTCCCATGTGATCGGCACGCTCTTCTCTTTCGGTGCGGCGAGCACCGCCTCACCGCCTGCAATCTCCACCATCTCCGGCACCCAATGGCCGCCCTGGAAGAGCGGATCCAACCACTCGAGACACAGCACACGCGGCTCGGGTGCTCCCGGCGCAACGCTCTCCCGAACCCGCTGCACCCGCTCTCGCAGCTCTGCCGTAACTCTCCTCGCGTCGTCAGCGTGCCCGGTCGCCTCTCCCAGCAGTTCGATCTCTTCGAGCACGCCCGTCAGGCTGTTCGCATTCAGAGAAATCACCCGTGGATGCGATGCCAGCCGGCTCAGATCTCGCGCCAGCGTCGGACTGTCGATCGCGCACACATGACAGAGATCCTGCACGACAATCAGGTCAGGCTCGAGCCGTTCCAGCAGCTCAAAATCTGCGAAGTATAGGCTGCGGCCTTCCCTTCCCGTCGCCTGCACCAATGCATCGATTTCCGCCGCCGTCAGCCCCTCCGGCAGCCGCGAGAACACAACCTCCGGCCGTTCCCGCGCCTCTGCCGGGTGGTCGCACTCGAACGTCACGCCGACGACGTCCTCGCCCGCCCCAATCGCAAACAGCATCTCGGTCGCCGACGGCAGCATAGAAATTATTCGCACTATTCCCGCGCCTCCACACGCTTCGGCAGAATCTCCGCCGGGACTTCCCCCGGCTCAACCGGACACCACTCGCACTGAAAGCTGCCCTCATATCCGAACAGCTTTCCCCAAACCCGGTTCTCCGCAGAAACAGAGATTCGAAAACACTGCGCCGCATCGTCGTACCACTCACATACATCGGCGACGCCGGAAAACAACAGAGGAAACCGGAATCCCACCTTGCGCTCGTAAAATCGTTGCTCGCCTGAGCGGATGCGAAGTCCTCCATTCTCCGCGACCCGCACCTCCAGGTCCACAGCAAGGTGCTGATGGGTGCCGAGGTAATCGACGATGCATCCCCGTTTCTCACTCCAGATCATGTACGCATCGAACCGCCGCCGCTTGCGCGTCTCGAACGTCCGCACCCAGGTCACAGTCTCACGCCCCAGCACATCGCGATGCGCATAGTTCTGAATCGTGAACGGCACATTCCGCCCGTGTTCCGGAAACATGATGCTGCGCCAGGTCCCGACGTACAAAAACGGCAGAGTATACGGCTTGCCGTGCCACAAGCGCTCCATGTGTCCGCGCCCGACAGACGCGACTCCGCCCTCCGATGTCAGAGAGAACCGCCGCTGGATCTCTGGATGCAGCTTCGTGAACTCGGACCCAAGGGCCCGCTGGTAGATCGACATCATGTTCGTCCTTTCAGCTGCACGCGCACGCAACGCTTCGCCGTGGGAACATGCGGCATCGCCAGCCACGCAATCACACAAAGCACAATTACCGACACATTCAGCGTGACCGGATTGAACGCCGCCGTCACGAACTCCGGCGAACGCAATCCCACCGAACACAGCGCGAACAGCATCGCCGCGACTGTCGCTGCCAGCGGCCATCGCCTCCGCCACAACAGCAACACCGCGACGCCGAACACAACTTCAGCCACCCCGATGGGCACGAGCAAGCCGTCCGGCACACCCGCCTGTGCCAGCATCAGCCTCTCGGCCGCATCATGCGCGATCAGCTTCGGCACAAGCCCATGCCATATCCAGATGAACGCCACCCCGCAACGCGCCAGTCCGTAGATCCACGCCCAGCTCAACGAGGTCTCCGGACTCTGCCCTTGCTCGAGCCATAGCCGCAGCCGGTCAAAGCTCCACGCTGTCGCCCATCCCATCAACGGACGAAAGATGCTGCGATCGAGCACGCGCCCCAGCACGCCGAGTCGCGTCCGGTAGTCGTACCAGGTGAAGAAGCGCACGCCGTCTTCGAGCGGAATATAACGCCAGTAGCCCGAGCCTTCGCTGATCAGCGACTTCCAGTCCTCCGAGCCAAAGCTGAGCGACGAGGTCGCCTCGCCGCCGGCCGCAATCCGCTCGCCGACGCTTTCGCCGCTCCCATGAATCACCAATCCAAACCCAATGCGCGTCGCATAAAGGAATCGCTGCGGCTCGCTCTCATCCAGCCGCGGCAAATATCGAATTTCCGTGAAGCGCAAATCCCAGCGTTGATGCTCCGCCGGCTCCTGTGTCAGCCGCCAGACTTCGTTGAGAGGAGCGCGCAAAAAGATCTCGACATAGATACCGGGCTGCCGGGGCACCCGATGAGCCTAGCAGACCCTATCGCGAATTCAGCGCGAACCGCTCCCGCACCACATACCTCGACCCACCTGGCGACAACTGGCTCTCATACAGCAGAAACTCCCCCGCCTCCCACCGCTCGCTCACCCGCTGCTGCTCGGCCACACGCCGCAGCCGCTCAATCGTCTTCCGCCCCTCGCGATTCCGGCTTCGTGCCACCGTAATATGCGCCCGGTAGGGCCGGTCCTCCACCTCCAGCCCCACGCGCCGCACCGCGCCCGCAACCGCCTCATACAGCCGCAGCAGCTCCGGCGTCACCTCCACCTCCGCATACAGGATCCCCGCACGCTCAAACACGCCCAGCCGCGCCATTTCAAGCGTAAGCCTCGGCTGCCGTACCCGCGCCAGCTCCTCGACCAGCCCCGCCCGCCTCTCCTCGTCCACCTCGCCGACAAACACCAGCGTCACATGCCACTGCTCCGGCGTCGACCACCGCAGCCCATCATCCTTCGCCCGCAGCCGAAGCGTCAGCCGCTCCAGAGCCTCGCGCACACCGTCGCTGACCGCCAGCCCGACAAACAATCGCATGCGCCCAGCCTACGCTCGCTGCGTGCGGCTCACTGCCTTCCCAGCGCGACCGTCGTCGCTCCCGCAGCCTTGGCCGCTCCCACCGCGTCGGCAACCTCGCGATAGCTCGCCTGCGAACTCGCGCTGACGTAAACCGCCCGCTCCGCACGAACCCTCAGCACCGCAAGCAGCGCCGCACTCAGATCCGCGCGCTCGACAACCCTGCCATTCACCTCATAGCTGATCTTGCTCGCTACACCAGCAGCATCGTCCCCAAGCACCCGCAGACTTACCGGCGCCTGCAGGCGTTCCGCAGCCTCTGACTTATCCGGCACGCGGCTCTCCAGCCCGCGCGGCATCACCGGCACAATCACCATGAAAATAATCAACAGCACCAGCAGCACATCAATCAGCGGCGTTACGTTGATCTCAGCCTGCTGCGAAGAGTTCGAAGACGAGAAGGACATCGCGGCACCTCACACCCAAAGATGAGGAGCATGGCGAGCACTCTTTCTCTGCGTTCAATGCGACCCACTACGGCTCGGCGAGAGCCCATTCCCGCAACCACTTCCCTGACTTTAGACACCGCCGCGCCGTGCAGGTTCCACAGCAGAAGCGCCCACCAAATAAAACAGCGATGGCCCGAAAGCCATCGCTGCGTTGGTGTCTCTGCCGGAAACTCGGTTTAGTGTCCCGCCTCGACCTGCGGCGTGATGATGCCGATGTTCGTCACATCAGCCTGATGGCCGAAGCCAATCACCTGGGCGATGGTCCCGAAATTCAGGTCCTTGTCGCCCTTCACGAACATCACCTTCTCGGACCGCGTCTGGAAGATCTTCTGCAGCTCCGGCTCGATGTCCGCGCGCTGGAACTGCTGGTCGTTGATCTTGTACTGCGGCACCGCCGCGCCGTTCGAAATCACCTGCACCACAATCGTGCGATCGTTCGGCTGGTCCTGCTGCGGGTTCTTCGGCGGCTGCGGAACCAGCGCCTCCAGCCCCTTCGGCGTGACCGGCACGATGACCATGAAGATGATCAGCAGCACCAGCAGCACGTCAATCAGCGGCGTTACGTTGATATCGGACGAGAGCCCGCCCGGCCCGCTTCCTCCACCCATTGCCATAAGTAAATTCCTTTCTGCGAGCAGGCCCGGCGCATCACGCCGGCCCCCCGCCGCTACGATGCCTGCGACTGGTTGTCGGTCAGCAAATTCAGCTGGCTGACGCCGCCCGTGCGCAGAGCGTCGATCGTGTCCATCACCTTGCCGTAATTCGCGCGCTCATCCGCACGCAGATAGACCGACTTGTCCGCTGCCGGATCCGTCTTCTTGGCCTCGAGGTCTGCGACCTTCTGGCCAAGATCCCCCAGCGCGACCATGTCGCCGCCCAGGAAGACATGGCCGTCGCGAGTGACCGCCACCGTAATGGCGTCCTCTTTATTCGCGGCGTCCATCATCGTCGCTGCGGTTACAACCGGCAGGGTAACGTTGACTTTGTTGTTCAGCATCGGGGTGATGACCATGAAGATGATCAGGAGCACCAGCATCACGTCCACCATCGGCGTGACATTGATGTTCGAGTTGACCTTCTTGCCCTCGTCCCGCTTCGCGATTGACATAGCTCTTAACTCCCGCCGGCCACTTGAAGTCCGGCTGCTGGCTATCCTGCGAGCCCTTTATGGATTCCGGTTATATGATCTCCGGCCGCCTCTTCTTCGGCAGCCGGAGCCACATTCCGTGTACTCGCAGGCGGGTTCGCTGCAGGCGCCTTCTGGCGCCGGCGTGCTTAGCGGTGCGACTGCTTGATAAAGTAGTCCACCAGTTCCGACGAGCTGTTGTCCATCTCGACGTCAAATGCCTCAACCTTATTGGTGAAGTAGTTGAAGCACATAACGGCCGGGATGGCGACCAGCAGACCGAACGCGGTCGTAACCAGGGCTTCCGAAATACCGCCGGCCACAGCGCCGATACCCGAGGTCTTCTGCACCGCGATCTGTTGGAAGGCGTTCAGAATGCCCATAACCGTGCCCAGCAGCCCGATAAACGGTGCCGTCGATCCAATCGTCGCCAGGCCGCCGAGACCCTTCTTCAGCTTCGCGTGAACGATGCCTTCCGAACGCTCCAGAGCGCGCTTGGAGCTCTCAACCTGCTCCTCCGTAATCGCGCCACCCGAACCGAACGAGCGGAACTCGGTGAGACCAGCCGTAACAACCTCCGCGAGGTGCGACTTCTTGGAGCGGTCGGCAACCTTGATCGCCTCATCCAGGCGGCCTTCCTTCAGCGCGCCGGCAACCCGCGGAGCGAACTCACGCGACTGCTTGCGTGCGGCCGAGAAGTACAGTGCGCGGTCGATGATCACAGCCAGCGACCAGATCGACATGATGAAGAGAATGATGACGATCGCCTTGGCGAACCAGCCCATGTGGCCCCAAAGTTCCATGGGGCTGAAACCTACGGACTGCTGCTGGTCCTGCAGGAACAGGGCGAGAGATGCGGGAATGTTTGCGAGATGAGCGAGAATCACGGAATTCGTTCCTCCTGGGGAGACATGCGGGATATCAGCATCCTGAATCCATCTGGGCTCTCGGATGCAATGAAGCTTGAGAGGGGTCCGGAGGGGGCCCGGAGCTTAAGTCTTTAGGTAAGACGCGAAATATGCGCCAAGGGGAGGGTGAATAGCGGTGTCAGTCATCGACACCGCCTACGTTACCGGCCGGGCGGGTCATGGGCAATGCCGCTCAGGTAGCACGACTGCCACCTGAGCGGCACGCTATTAACCGCCATTGAGATTGAAGTTAACCGTAATGGTGGTGTCCACCTCAGTGGGGGTGCCGTTCAACTCGTACGGCTTGTACCTCCACTGTCTTACGGCATCCGTCGCCGCGCCTACCAGCATCGGCGGTCCGCTGATGACGCTCAGATTCTGAATCGTGCCATCCTTGCCGATGATGGCGTGCAGCACAACCGTTCCACCCACGTGCGCCGCGCGGGCGATCGGAGGATAGACCGGCGTGGTCTTCTGAATAATCTGACCCGCCATCACGCCACCCGAGATCCGCGTCGGTCCCTTGGGCTTCGGCGGCTCAACATTGATCTTGGGGCCCGTGCCCGTCGACCCGGCCATGCCGCCCATGATGCCGCCCGGAACGCCACCCGACATTCCGCTCATACCGGCAACACCACCGGTCGAGGGCGGCGGAGGCGCCTCTTCCTTGATCATCTTGATGTCCTTCGGGATCTTCGTCGGCGCGTGCAGCCCCTGGTCGATCTCCGACACAATCTTGATCGGCTTAATCGCCGCCGGCGGGGGCGGTGGCGGCGGTGGAGGCGGCGGCGGGGGCGGGGCCGTCAGCGACGCTGTCAACGCACCATGCGGCAGCGCCTCAGGATAAAGGAGAGGAATCAAGATCATCGTCGCCAGAATCGCGGCATTGATTCCAAACGTAAGGATCATCCACCATTTGGACCTGGTCTTGATCCGCCCGCCTGATTCCATCAGTGCATCTTCGAACATAGGGACCTCCTCCCACGCGGGAGAGCTACCGGCGTTAGACACCGCAGAGGGTTGAATTGTTCCCAGAATCGGGCAGGACCGCAAAGAATTCCTCAGATCGGCCACTGCCCTGTGAACGTGGTGTCGAAGAGCATAGCAGGATTTTCACAACTCCGGCTACCGGCCGCCCGCCGTCAATCCCACCCGCGCGCTCTCACGGCAGGGATCAGGGCTCAGGGGACAGGGATCAGAGAGGCGGAACGCCGAAGCAACCGAATCGCCCCCGCCAAAAATTTTGGGCGCCGCACCTTGGCGACGCCCAAAACCTGATCCCTGATCCCTGTTCCCTGATCCCTTCCTTTACCGGCGCACTCCCTTGGCCGCGGGCAGCGTCGCCTTCTTGGTCACCGTCTTCTTGCTCTTCGCTCTCCAGTCCTGGTAGGCCACGAGCATCGGCGCCGCCACCGCAATCGACGAGTACGTTCCAATCAAAATGCCGACCACCAGCGCAAACGAGAACCCATGCAGCACCTCGCCGCCAAACAGATACAAACTCAGCACCGTCAGGAACGTCAGCCCTGACGTCAGCACCGTCCGGCTCAGTGTCTGGTTGATCGACCGGTTCACCACATCCGGCAGCTTCTCGCGCCGGTTCATCGCCAGGTTCTCGCGGATGCGGTCAAACACCACGATCGTGTCGTTCATCGAGTAACCAATCAGCGTCAGGATCGCCGCAATCACCGTCAGCGAGATCTCCTGGTTGGTCAGCGAGAACGCGCCTACCGTAATCAGCGTGTCGTGGAACACCGCCACCACCGCCGCCACGCCATAGATCAGCTCGAACCGGAACCACAGGTACACCAGCATGCCCGCCAGCGAATAAACCGTCGCCAGCCACGCCTGCCGCTGCAGCTGCTTGCCCGCCGTCGGCCCGATGATGTCCACCTGCTGCACGCTGAAGCTCGAGTCGTGATAGTTCGCCGTCAGCGCGTTCTCCACCTGGCTGCGGCCCTGGTCGTGCGCCGCATCCATCGCCGAACTCAGCGGCAGCTTCACGATCACATCATTCGTCGTGTGCCCCTCGCCCGAGATGCGCTGAATGGTCACATCGTGAATGCCGGCGCGATCCATCGCCGCGCGGATATGGTCCTCATTCGGCGGCGAATCGAAGTGCACCGTGATCTGCGTTCCGCCCTTGAAGTCCACGCTCAGCGGCAGATGATGCCAGAACGCCAGGCTCAGAATGCCGGCAATCGAAAAGATCAGCGAGAAGCCCAGGAAGTACCACTTCTTCCCCAGCCAGTCGATATTTACATCATGAAAAAATTCCACGTCGCTCTCTATCCTTGCGCGGCGTGAACTCGCCGCAAATCTGTTCCTTAACCTCTAATCCCTGATCCTGATCCCTGCTGACCGGGGTCCCCAGCGAGCTTGCTCGCTGGGGTGGTTTAAATCGACAACACCGCCGCGCGCCCGCGCTTTTCCAGATGCGAATCGAAGATCACGCGCGAGACAAACACAGCCGTAAACAGGTTCGCCAGCAGACCGAAGGTCAGCGTCACCGCAAACCCCTTCACCGGCCCGGTGCCGAAGATAAACAGAATCGCCGCCGAAACAATCGTCGTGATATGCGTATCCAGAATCGTGATCCACGCATGGCCAAAGCCGTCATGCACCGCCGCCGCGCTCGTCTTGCCCGCGCGCAGCTCTTCGCGAATTCTCTCGAAGATCAGCACGTTCGAGTCCACGCCCATACCAATCGTCAGAATCACGCCCGCAATTCCCGGCAACGTCAGCGTCGCGTGACTGAAACCCATAAACCCAAGCAGGATCACCAGGTTCAGAATCAGCGCCAGGTCCGCGTTGATGCCCGCGCCGCGATAGTAGATCAGCATGAAGATCAGCACCGCCAGCATGCCTGCAATCGCCGACACCACGCCCTGGTGAATGCTCTGCTTGCCCAGCGACGGCCCAACCGTATTCGTGTCCAGGTAGGAGATCGAAGCCGGCAGCGACCCGGTCCGCAGCATCAGACTCAGGTCGTTGGCCTGCTGCTGCGAAAACCCGCCATGAATCTCGCCGCTGTCACGAATCGCGCTCTCAATATTCGCAACCTCGCGCACCTTGTTCTCGAGCACAATCGCCATGCCCGTGTTCACATTCGCCGACGTGTACTTGTAGAACCGGTCGCCCGCCTCCGTCGTCAGCGTGAATGTAATGTCCGGCTGCCCGTTCTGGTCGGTCGACGGCTGCGCTCCGCGGAAGTCCGTTCCTTCCACGATCGACGCCCTCTTCAGCAGATACCACTGGTCCGGCCCGCCCGCGCCATTATTGCCCTGCAGCAGCTCCTCGTCCGGAGGCACCGATCCGCCCAGCGCCGCCAGCGCCTGCTGCTGGTCCGGCCACGGCCCCTGTCCTGGAACGACAGCGTGAATCTCCAGCTTCGCCGTCGACTGGATAATGCTCTCCACCCGCGACAGGTCCGTTACGCCCGGCAACTCCACCAGGATCTGGTTGTCCCCCAGGCCATACTGCTCGATCACCGGCTCCGACACACCCAGCGAATCGACCCGCTCGCGAATCGTCTCAATCGACGTCTGCAGCGTCCTCGCCTCCAGGTCGCGAATCGCCGCCTGCTTCATCGTCAGCACATAGCTTCCGTTCGCCCCGCTCGAGATGTCATAGGCCGCGTACTCATTGCCCGTCAGCACATCGTGAATCGCCGACTGCTGCGCCTGGCTTCCACCCGTAACCGTGATCACCTCCGGATGCGCCAGGTCGGTCTTCGCCGCCGTCGCGCCCAGCGGCTGCAGCGCCGTATTCAGCGCCTCCATGTCCCGGTCGGTCGTCGAGTTCACCGCCTCCTGCACGTGCACCTGCAGCACCAGGTGCGTTCCGCCCTGCAGGTCCAGTCCCAGGTGAATGCGGTTCAACAGCGCGTCCTTCACGCCGTGCGTCGGAATCCCGAAGATCCCGTAAACAAAGATCACCAGCACCGCAATGATGAATACCGTCTTGCCGTTCAGATTCTTTCCCATCGTCCTTCTCTAATTCCCAATCTCGCTTCCACTCTGGGTGCCGCCTTCACGCCCGGGTGCCGGGGTGCCCCGTTCATACGCAGCTTCATCGCGCATGAGCGGGTCTTACGACTTCGGCGCCTCGTCCGTCGTTACCGCCGCAATCGCGCTCTTCACCATCTCCAGCTTCACGTTGTCCGGAGCGCACTTCACAATCAGCGCATCGTCCTTCACGCTGATGATCGTCCCCCGGATCCCGCCGTTCGTCGTCACCTTGTCGCCCGGCTTCAGGTTCGAAAGCATCTGCTGCCACTGCTTCTGCTTGCGCTGATTCGGCGCAATCAGCAGAAAATACATCGCCACAAACATCAAAATAAGCAGAGGAAAGCCGCCAAACGAGCTGAACCCTCCCGCCGCAGCCATCATCCCTAACGCCGATACACTTGAAATCACGCGGTTTCGCTCACTACGGCACGAAGCGCCAGCCGCGCTCCCGCCTCATCTCTCTCTGGAACTCTCAGGAGTTTTGCCGCGCTAAGAAAAAGAAGCACGGCAACAGACCGCCGCCAGGAATTCCGATCGCTCCCGATCGCTCAACCCGAGGACTCGCCGGCCTTCCCGAGGCAACGTACACCTAAGCCTTAAGCATCTCCGCTGCGCAACCCCCTGTCAAGAAATCCCTTTGCCTAAGTCGCCAAGCGTGCTCGCCCAGCTGCGAGCGAATCTGCCTTTCGATGGCAATGTGACCTCCGCACTCCGCCAGCTATAATTCCGCATCGCACCGGCGCTGGGCCACGGCACCGATCCTCTTCCATCAACGCGCCGCATCCCTCTTCGAGGAGTTCGCCCCATGCGCCTCTTCCCTGCCGCAGCCGCCAGCTTCCTGTGTCTCGCCTCAGCCGCCGCCCTCCACTCCCAGCAGCCCTGCACCCTCCTCACGCCCGCCCGGATCGCCTCCGTGCTCGGCCATCCCATGAACGCCGGCGCCCCCGGCCCGAAGAACTGCGTCTGGTCAGCCACCGATAACACCTTCACGCACGTCTATCTCAGCCTTCGCGACCCCGGCGCCTTCGCCTCCTTCAAGTCCGCCGCCCAGGCCACCGGCCAACTCACGCCCGCCCCCGGCCTCGGCGACGACGCCTTCTATGTCGGGACCACTCTCTACGTCCACAAGGGAACGCAGGTCCTCCTCCTGAGGGCCGGTGCCCCCAAACTTTCCGACACCCAGGTCCAGGCCGCCGAAAAAACCCTGGCCGCCACGGCCATTGCCTCCTTCTAGCGCCTCGGGATCCATGCGCAACCCCCTGGCAGGAAATCCCTTGAATCGGTAGTGAGTCCGCTGCCAGCGAACCGTAAATTATCGATTGCGTCCATCCCGCTCCCCTGCGACCATAGCCGCGGGGCGTCGGGGCTGTGCCCGGCCGTACACATACCGGATCGTGTCGGCGTGGACGGGCAATGTGACTTGGCTAACCCACGCCGGTTGCAAATCCGCCCCGTTTGGGTGAAGATAAGGCGAATACGCGGCTCTCAAAAGTGCGGCATTGGATTGTCGGAAGTCAATGATAAGCTTGGCTTCCCATGCAGAAGAGAGTTTCGGACCTGCCCCCGCTGTTATCTCCGGGCATACATGAGATTTCAATGCAGTGGCTTCAAGAGAATGGCGTGGACGCGTTTTCTCTTTCGAAGACTCGCCCACACATTCTGGAGGGACTAGCACGCATAGTTAGGCAACTGGAGGAACTACGGATTGAGTGCAGCCTTATTGTCGACGGCAGTTTTCTGACCCAGGAGATAGATCCACTCGACATTGATTTCGCGGTCTGTGTAACGCCAGATTTTTACGAAAGCTGCGATTCTGCACAACTGGAATGTTTGGACTGGATTCGGGACAGCTTCGACATCAAAAAGACTCATTTGTGTGAGTGTTACCTATGCGTTGAATATCCAGAAGACCACCCCGAATGGTTTGGTGGCATACAGAACAGGGCGTACTGGGTTAATCTTTTCGCCAAGAGCGTGGTCTACAAACGTGTGCGAGGGGTAGGAGAAATCAGGCTGGGTGTTGGCGCATGAATACGCTGCTAGATTTAGAAAGCAAGCTGCGAACTACGGGCGCTGCCATTGGCAAGCTTGAGGAGGCATTTGCCCGAAATCCCACCAGGGGAACACAGGCGAATATCCTCTCTCTGCGCAAACTGCACCACAACTTGCAAGACGAGTTTGCACAGGCTGCGGACGAGATCGGTGCAGACATATGCCGGTATAGGGTGCTCGATGATAGGCCTACCGTTAGAGCGTTTGTTGCGGCGCTCGGCACGTTTCAAGATGCGTTCTCGCAGGCATTCGAGTCGGTGAGGCGTGGGCATCCACGCAATCGCAGGAATTTGACTATTGAAGGGTTCAATCTCTCCTCATTGCAAGTGGCCTACGCGTTTCCCGGTTCTTTTGGTGTGGCGATGACGATTCCGAATTCGCGAATGCTGTTCCCCGAAATGCACACTCAGTTAGATAAGGCTGCTGTCGCGATCCTTGACGTCGTGACGTCGAATGCTTCCCCGGCCTCGGTAGCTGAGACAGTACGTGTGATGGGTCGAGCACCCATATCCGCAATCTATGATTGGGCGAAGGTCAACTCGGTAAACGACACGGGCGCCGGCGTCGAGTGGGTGCGTGGAGACTATACGAAGAGCAATGTCATCATTCAAGTTCCAGAGTTCAAGAGCGTGTCGCATTCGTTGGAACGGATTGGGGAACAGGCAATAACTGAGGTTCGCTTGAGTGGCGTTCTGGTGGGCGCTGACACTCGCACGCATCGATTCCATTTTGTGACGGATGACACCGACGAGGATATCCGGGGAACCTTTATCGACGCGATCAGTGACACTCAGCAAGCACGGCTTCCTTCGCGTTATAACGCAATACTTCAGAGAACCACAGAGTATCGGTTCGCAACGAACATGGAGACGAGCAGTTATTTTCTAGAACGACTCGAACGTTCCCGAGCCGTGGCTGATTCCTCGACCTGACCCACTCCCCTTTTCTGTCGCACGATCCGCCACTCCCTCCCCTACCCAGTCCCGCACTCACTCGATCGTCTGCGCACGCCCCAAAGAAGGACACTCCAACCGCACCTTTCGCCGCTACTCTCTCCGCAGCCGATCAAGAAATCTTCGGAGAGCTCAATGTCATCCCGTTTCCTCCCCTCGCTCCGCGGCCCTCTCCCTCTGGCCCTCCTTCTCGCCGCCGTACCCGCCCTCCATGCCAGCACCCTCACCTACAACCTCACGCTTTCGCCCATCTCCGGCATGCAGGGCGGGACCGGCACCCTCACCCTCGCCGCCCCGCCCGCATCCTCCGGCACCACCACCTACAGCATCGCCAACCAGCAGCTCCAGGACCTCAGCTTCACCATCGACGGCCAGAACTTTTATCTCTCCGGTGACCCCTCCGCCACCGTCCAGTTCACCAACGGCCAGCTCTCCAGCATCAACTTCATCCAGACCGTCGACCACCCTCCGGCGCGCTACACCCTCGAGCTCTCCACGGGCTACTCCTTCTACGGCAATGACTTCGGCCACCCCGTCTCGGCCGGCAGCCTGGGCGCGACTCCCGCCGCCATCACGCCGGAAGAGGTCACCGGCGACGCCGCTCAACCCGAGCAGCCGGCCAGCCCCACACCCGAGCCCGGCACCCTCGTACTCCTCGCCACTGCGCTCGCCGCCGGCGGCTTCCTCATCCTCCGCCGCAAACGCACCGCCCACTCCTGAACCCCCTGCGTCCCCCTCATCGCCGGCGAGCTCTGGCCTCCCCACCAGCAGAAAAAGTGCGTCCCCTGTACCGGATAACTCCTTTGTTTCCAAGATTTTGCAGCCACACGTTTTGGTAAGTAACTGATTCTGCATATTTTACGCCTCTGCCGAAACTCAAGGTCCAAGCCTAAGCCCAATCTTTTGAAGATTTTGCGCAATTTTGGCGGGGGGAGGGGGTACCTCAACACCCCCAAAATTTCTACTGGCTCGTCGCGGGCGTCAGCGTGACCCCGACTCCAGTCACATCCGAGTCCGTAACCGTCAGGCTCTCCTGAAACGGCGCATAGTTCGTTCCCACAGTCTCGTTCGGCGGCCGCCGCCCGAACCCCGGCGAGGCCACACTGCTCGCATTCGACACCGCCAGCGTATACGTGCCGGCCGGGACCCACTGCACCGCAAAGCTCCCATCCGGCTGAATGATCCCCATCCGCGACAGGCTGGAATCCTGGGTATCCGTCAGCCGGACCACACCCGTCGCAACGTTCCCCGAGTCCGTCGAGCCCACATGGCCCGAGACCGTGTGCAGCGCGCTCAGATCCAGCACGAACTGCACGTCATCGCGCTCCTCGCCCGACTTGAGCGTCACCACCTGCGCGTCGCTGCGCCGCACCTTTCCCGGCGCATACATCACAACCGACGTCACCCGCTGCACCGATCCCGGCTCGGCCGAAGGCGTCATCATCGTCGCCCGCACCCAGTAGCTCCCCGGCGCCAGCCCGGTTATCCGGAACACCCCCCGGTCATCGCTCGTCTGGAACCCGCCCAGGCCGCCGCCGAATCCGCCGCCAAGCTGCGACACGACACGTGTCAGGTCACTCGGCGCGCCGGTCGTCGAGGCGGTCGACTGCACACTCACACTCACCCCCGCGGCCGGCGTCCCGTCATCCCACTGCATCTTCCCCTGGATCACGCCACCGCGGTCCAGCGTGATGTTCGCCGTCCCCCCACCCCCCTCGGCCACATGCACCTGCGGCAAGCTGGCGAGCAAATCGGCGGCGCTTGCACCCGAGCGCAGCCTCGCTGCCGTCTCGGCGACGGGCGATGCATAACCCATCGCGGAGGCCGTCACGTAATAGTCGCCGGGCTCGGCCTGCACGGTGAAATACCCATCCATATCTGTGCGCGCGCTGACCCGCCGCCCGAACCCGAACCCACCACCGCGTCCCAGCGTCGCGTTCGCCTGCTCGGTCGAGATCAGCATGACCGTCGCAAACCGCGCGGCGCGCTGCGTGTCCGAGCACGTCACCCGTCCGGTCACGGTCGCCAGCACGCGCTGCTGGTTGGCCTGCGGCGCGGCGATCTGCACCTGCATGCGCGGACCCTGATCCTGCGCCACGGCCATTGACGCTAAAACCGGTGCGGCCAGTATCCACACCACTCCACAAAATCCAGCCAGACCGCCTTGCTTTACGCGCTTCATCGACACACCGCTCAACATCTAATCCTACAGACGCGAGACAAGGCAGAAAATGCTACTAGTGGCTCGCGGAAGACGGCTCCGACGATCCAACTGCCCCGAAGATGCCGCCGATATCCATGGGCTTCTTGACGGTTTTCGAGGGTGTCAGCTCAATGTTCTGCCCCGTCACGTCGTCATCGGCGACGATCACCTGTTGCTTGCCGTCTTCATAGCTGCGCACCGGCTCATCGGACGCAAAGTTCACCAGCCCCTTCGGCTTTTTTGTCGAGGGCACCGTGTCGGCCGCGTCCTCCACCTTGAGGTTGTAGGTCCCCGGCGGAACGAACGTCACGGTGAAGCTTCCATCGTCATTCGCGCTGGCTGCGCGTGAAAATTGTTTGTCGTTTGCATCGGTCAGCGTAACGCTTCCGGAGTTGATGCCGTGATGATCCTCCGCCGAGGTGATTCGTCCGCTTACTGAATGAAGACCGATCAGATTAATCGCGATGTCCTCGTCCTGCAGATTCTGTCCGGCGGTTAGCGTGACCACCTTTGCGCTTGCCTGATGAAACGCCGCGGGAGCAAAGATTATCAGCGGTTTGCTTGCGGCGAGCCGATTCATGTTGAAGTTCATCTTTCCGTTCTGCATCGAGAGCTGGGATTGGGTCTGCAACATCGCCTTGACGTAGTAGTCGCCGGGCGCGAGGCCGGCGATGCGGAACCGCCCCAGATCGTCGGTGACGGCGAGCAGCCCTCCCGCTCCGATGCTGGCCATCACAATCATCGAATACTGCGGGGGCAGGGGCTTCTCGCCCTTTGCTGCAACCACCACGACGTTCGCCTTGGTTACGGGTGAGCCATCTTCCCAGACCACCCTGCCGGAGATGGCCGCGCCCCGGTCGATCGAGACATCCGCCAGTGACTCTCTATCCGGCGAGACATGAACCGTAGGCACGCCGGGAAGCAGTTTATGAGGATCGGCGCCCGCTTCAATCGCAGCTTGCACGACATTCATCGGCTGCACGTAGCCAGGCACCGAGGCAAACACGTAGTAGTCACCCGGCGGGACGCCCGCTACCCTGAAGGCTCCCTCCACATCGGTCTGCGTTTGCACAAAGTTTGTACTGTTCAAACCGGCCAGACTTGCCTTAAGTGCAGCCTCAACCTGCGCGTCGGACGCTCCTTCAGACGGCGGGGCTGGAGTGGCGCTCACTGAGGTGGGTACGCCGTACAGGAGTACGGAGGCAAATCGCGCCGGGCGCTGCGTATCACCGCACGTTACATGACCTGCCACTGTACCGCTTGGCGGAGCAACGGGCTGCTGTGCTCCAGATGCAACTGCGACACTAAACGCAAAAGCTAGCGCACAACTCCGTACCCTGGTCAGAGACATGCCCAAGTATCGGGCGCACCCGTTTCACAGCGCAATAAGAATTTGTTGCGCTTCAACCGCGCTCGAGTTCGATACGCACGCGCTCCATCGTTTCGAGGTAGAAGGCGAGATTATGGATGGAGTTCAGGGTTGCGCCGAGCGGCTCTCCGGTGGAGAAGAGGTGACGCAGATAGGCGCGGGAGTAGCGCGCGCAGACCGGGCACGCGCAGCCAGCGTCGATGGGTCCTTGATCGCCGGCGAGATCCTTGCGCTTGATGTTGAGCCGGACAACTGCGCTGCGGCGGTCGCTGGGGTTTTCGCGGAGGAACAGAAGTCCGTGGCGGCCGGCGCGTGTGGGCAGCACGCAGTCCATCATGTCGACGCCCATGCGCGCGTACTCTTCGATCTCGTCGGGATAGCCGACGCCCATAACGTAGCGCGGCTTGTCTTTGGGCAGATGCTCAAGGCAAAGCGCGATCATCTCGCGTGTAACCTCGCGCGGCTCGCCGACGGCAAGGCCGCCGATCGCATAGCCGGGGAAGTCCATATCTACGAGCTCTTTGGCGGATTGAGTGCGGAGGTCGGGATACATGCCGCCCTGCACGATGCCGAAGAGAGCCTGATGATGCGAGGGATCAGGGATCAGGGAACAGGGATCAGAAAAACCAAAACCGGAGGGCTGGCGACCGCGGGATGTGGTCTCCGTCCCTAGACCTGCACTCGCGAGGAACTCTGATCCCTGCTCCCTGATCCCTGATCCCTGCACCCATGGAACCTCGTGACGATGCTCTTCCCAGTACTGCCTGGAGCGCGCGGCCCACGCGTGCGTGAGTGCCATGGAGTCGCGCGTACGCTCCCATGTGGCAGGCGTTTCGACGCACTCGTCGAACGCCATCATCACGTCGGCGCCGAGCGCAATCTGGACCTCCATGGAGTGCTCGGGCGAGAAGAAGTGCTTGCTGCCATCGAGATGCGAGCGAAACTCGACGCCATCGCCTGTGACGTTGCGCAGCTTGGCGAGGGAGAAGACCTGGAATCCGCCGGAGTCGGTCAGCATGGGGCGTCGCCAGCTCATGAAGCGGTGCACGCCGCCGAGCGAGCGAATGAGCTCGTGGCCCGGGCGCAGGTAGAGGTGATACGTGTTGGCGAGGATGATCTCCGCTCCGCGGCCCCCGAGAGTTTCGACCACATCCTGCGGCACGGCTTTGACGCTGGCAGCCGTGCCGACCGGCATGAACACCGGTGTTTGCACTACGCCGTGCGGCAGCGTCAGTTCTCCACGGCGTCCGCCCTCGGCGCACGCCGCGCCCACCTCAAAAAGGAGCGACATCGCTCCTCATTCTATGGTGTCAGCACCGGTTTACTGTGGCGGCTGCGGCGCGGGAGCAGGAGCGGCCTCTGGAGCTGCAGGCGCCTCCGGGCTCTTCGGTTCCTGCTCCCTGCCCTTATAGAAGTCCTTGTTGAAGTCCTTGTTGAACTCGTTCATGTGCTTCTGCATCTCTTCCATCTGCTTCGGATCCATCGGCTTTATCTTCAGGGTCTTCAGCCTGTCCTGGAGTTCCTTCATCTGCTGCTCGTCGAAGGGGTGCACGTTGAACTGATTCCGCCAGACAAACGCATTCGGCTCCATGTTCAGGATCATTGGGAGGCCATGCATTCCGATCTGCATGTCCGCGAGCGCCTCGGGGTTGGTCATGGCGATCATGGTCATCGGACCGAGGCCGGGCAGCATCGGGAAGAAGCCGAGCTCGCTGGAACCAGGGCCGCCGCCGCGACGAATGGTGTGAATGAATGTCAACTGCTTCGGCTCGACCTCGATGATTGCGGTCTCTCGCATGCCGTCCGTGCGGTGCTTGTTGCAGACGTCGGAACCGGAACCGTTCTTCAGATCGCGCACGTGCACGGAGCAGTGCCAGTCGCCGGTATTCAGCTTGTTACGGATCGCCTCGACGTCGGCCATGTTGTACATGCCGGGCTTGTCGTAGGTGTAGGTGCGCACGACGTTCAGCACCATGTTGTGCGCCTTGTGCTCATCGGGTCCGCCGACCAGATCCAGCGAGTTCGGATCCATGGTGATCTCGGTGATGTCGCTGGCGCCCTTGGCGAAGACCTCGGTCCCGGCGAAGAGGTCATCCTTCGGCAAGGACTGCGCGTTCTGCGCGCCCTCGCCGGAAAGGCCTTCTGCGAGGCTGGAGCCTTCGCCCGCGCCGAACGTCACGATGCGGTAGTGGCCTGCCGGCGGCTGCACCAGATAGCTCTGGGCGCTGGCCCACGCACATCCCACAATCATCGCTGCCCAGACCAGGCCGCGCAGCCACGCAGTCAATTTTTCTTGAATCAGCTTGTTCATTTTGCTTTGAATCACCTTGTTCATCTCGCCCTCCTGCCTTTCGCTCCTGCGCTCCGCGCAAAAAATTTCAAATCGCTACTGCTCGAGCTCGATGCCCTGCCGTGCGAGCTCTGCCCTGGTGTGCGCGAGAGTCTCGTCAGTGATGCGCTCGGCCGTCTCAAACTGCTTCTGTGCTTCCACCCTGCGCTCGTGCTGCTCGTGAATATGAGCGCCGACAAAGACTCCCATCGCGAGCACGGCGGCAATCGCTCCACCCAGCCAACTCCGCGGCCGTGGCATCGCGAAGACGCGCCCGGCGTTGGACAGCTCGATCAGCCGGAAGCCGCCACCTGCATGGCCGGGGTCCCCGGCGAACGTTCTTTGTTCGCTGGGGTGGAGTACACGCTTCCGCTCGGCCTCTTCGGCGAGCGCGAGGAATTTCGCTGCGGTCTCCGCGCTGACTTCAACTCTGCGCATCGAGCGAGCCAGCGCCTGCTCGAATTCGGTCATCTGATCCTTCATCTCCACTTTCTGTTCTCTCTCTTCAGGCCCGTTCATCGCACATACTCCTTCATCGTGATCTCCGCCTTGCGGCGCAGCAGCTTCAGCCCGCGCTGGAGATTGCTCTTGACTGTGGCGACCGGCTGGCCGAGCAGCTTCGCAATCTCCTCCGGCGTCATGTCCTCCTGGTACCGCAACACCACCGCAACTCTCATCTGCTCGGGAAGCGACCCGAGCAGCTCTTCCAGGCGCGCTTCGAGCACAGTACCCAGACCCGCCGCGCCATCGCCGTCCCCCGGCGCATCTTCGTTCCACTCCTCGGCGTGCGTTTCGGGACGGTGCGCCTGACGCCGTAGCGCGTCGGTCGCCCGATGCACCGTCACTTTGCGCAGCCAGAACCTCACGTGGTCCTCGCTGGACAACCGTTCGGCTGACCGGAAGAGCTCGAGGAACACGTCCTGCGCGACCTCTTCGGCCGTGCCGTACTCCCCGGTGACCCTGAGGGCGAGCGAAAACACCATGCGCTGATGCCGCTCGACCACGCCCCGGAACTCCGCTGCCTCGGTCCGCATGCCTACACCTGTCTATTACGCGCGCTCGGTCGCCGGAGGATGCAAAATCTTAGAAGCCATGAGATTAGTCGCCATGAGATTTCCCCTCCTCTCCGCTGCCCTGATGCTTGCGACGCTGCCGGTCCTTGCCCAGGCCACAGCCACGCCGCCGCCGCCGACCCACCCCACCAGCACACCGTATACGGGCGACCTGTCGGTCTTCGACGAGCCGGGGCGCGATCAGAAGCTGCAGATCGACCGTGTTATGGATACGCTGAAGGTTCACCCCGGTTCCACGGTTGCGGACATCGGCGCGGGCGGCGGCTGGTTCTCGGTGCGGGCGGCGCGGCGGGTAAGCCCCGGTGGGGCGGTGTTCGCCGAGGACATCAATCCGCACGCGGTGGATGCGATCCATGATCGCGCGGCCAAGGAAAAGCTGCCGAACATCGCGGCAGTGCTAGGCACGCCGGATGACCCGAAGCTTCCGGCTCATTCGCTGGACGCGGCGCTGACGTTGCGCGTTTACCACGAGATCGCTCATCCGCCGGTGCTGCTGGCGAATCTGCACGCCGAGATGAAGCGTGGCGGCCTCTTCGGGGTTATCGACCACCCGGGCAATGGGGCGGACCACGGGATCAACGCGGACGTCGTGATCGCGGAGGTGCAGCGTGCGGGCTTCCACTTTGTGCGCCAGTTCGACTTCACCAAGGGCGACCAGAACGACTATTTTCTGCTGTTCGAACGGCGGTGACGCACCGGCCTAGTTCGGGTGCAAGGTAAACAGCAAGCGAAGCCGTATCGCCACGATCATTATGCCCGCTGAGTCTGCCTAATTCGCGACCCGCTGTATCGGAAGACAGAAGCCATTTGATCAGCTCCGATCCGGCGAGCACTGTCTTTAGCGGAGACATTCGGCCACGCTCCGGCGTTTGCGTGCTAACCGAGCGACGTATCCTCGTGAAAGGATGACTCTCCGGGACGCGCTCCTCGAAGCCTCTGCCTCCATCTCGCGACGCGATGCCGAGACCCTGCTCGCCCATAGTATGCGGCGCGATCGCGCGTGGCTGCTCGCCCACATGGACGACGAGCTCCCGCATGGCGAGCTCGAAGGTTTTCGCACCCTGGCGGGCCGCCGCGCGAAGCACGAACCGCTGCAGCACCTCACCGGCACGCAGGAGTTCTTTGGTCTCGAACTGCGCGTGACGCCTGATGTGCTCATTCCGCGGCCGGAGACAGAGCACCTCGTGGAAGCTGTGCTGGACTGGGCGCGCGCGCAACCTGACCCACACCTCAACATTGCCGACGTGGGTACGGGCTCCGGCGCGATTGCCATCGCGCTCGCCTCGATGCTGGAGCACGCGTCGGTGACAGCGATTGACGTCTCCACCGAGGCGCTGGAGGTCGCGAGCGACAACGCTGCGCGCCTCGGGCTCGTGGATCGCATCCGCTTCCTCTGCGGCGATCTTCTGGAGCCGCTGTTCGCGAGCCGCGGCGCCCCAGACCCGCTGTTTACCGGTGATCCGCTCAACAGCCTCATCGCGGGCACGGACCCTTTCGACCCGATGCGCGGCAGGCGTCCCGGTGGTTCGGCGCCGGCGTTCGACATCATTGCGTCGAATCCGCCTTACGTCGCACTCGATGACGCCGCAACGCTGGCGCCGGAGGTGCGGGAGCACGAGCCCGCGCTTGCGCTGTATGCCGGCGGTGATGGGCTCGAGATCTATCGCCGCCTCATCCCGCAGGCCGCGCAACTGCTGCGTGCGGGCGGTCTGCTGGCGATGGAGATCGGCTTTGGACAGCGGGAGGCAGTCACTGGCCTTCTTGCGGGATGGGACTCGGTGCGCTTCGTTGTCGACTACGCCGGCATCCCGCGTGTCGCTCTCGCAATACGACGCTGAGTCGATCCAGCCGAATTCATCGTTTTCCGCGCAAATTACACTCCGGCACGACACGCTCTTTTCTTGACGCGCCTCGTTTGCACGGCTAGTCTGTCCACCTTCCCATCACAGTTCCGGCACGGGTGGCGCAACGCGTCTTCCGGAACTCGGCCCTTCGAGCAATGCACCCCCATGCAAGAAGGAGAGCCTATCTATGCAAACTCATCGTACCCTCAGGATCGCCGCGTGCTCGTTTGCCGCACTCGGCGCGATTTTCGCAACCACTGCCTGGAAGAGCTCGCCGCATGTTCGCGCGCAGATCAACCAGAACTTTGTTCCGGACATCCCGGATTCAGAATTTGCTCTCATCCAAATCGGCTTCAAGATTGCGCCGGTACCACTGAATCTGGCGAACAAAGACCCGGCGCTGGTTGGACTCGGCAGCTATCTCGTCAATGCGGTCGCCGACTGCAACGGATGTCACACCGGAGGCGGGCCGCCGAACTTCAATTATGCCGCGGGCCACAATCCCTATTTCGGACAGCCGGCGAAGGTTGACCCAACCACCTATCTCGAAGGCGGGATGGACTTCGGCCCGGTCGCCGGGCCCTCGGCGGCATATGGCGATTATGTAGGCCCGGACATCGTCGCGCGCAATCTGACGCCGGACAAGACAGGCCGCGCTGAAGGAGGTCACACGCTCGCGCAGTTCAAGCAGATCATACGCATGGGCACCGACTTCGATCACCTGCACCCGACGTGTACCTCACCCACACCGACTCCCACTCCGGCCAACTGCATTCCGCCGCCGGTCGACGGAGCGCTTCTGCAGATCATGCCGTGGCCAACGTTCCGCAACATGACGGATCACGAGCTCGATGCGATCTACGAATACCTGAGCGCGATTCCGTGCCTCTCACCAACCAACGACCCCAATAACGTGCTCTACAACGATTGCGGCGCGCAGGCATCCGGACACGTCCCAGCACCCGCGGCCCACCAGAGGAAACAGGGAATCAACCACGGGCTTTAATCCGCGTTTGAATGTGCGAACGACGAAGGGGCAATCGCGGCGACTCGCCCGGTTGCCCTTTACGGCAGGCCATCCCGTAAACTTGACTGCATGCCCGAAACTGCAGTGCCCGCTCCCATCGTGACCATTGCCAAGCTTGGCGAGCACATTGGCCAGCCCGTCACGCTGCGCGGCTGGCTCTACAACCTGCGCAGCTCCGGCAAGCTGCTCTTCGCCACGTTCCGCGATGGGACCGGCACGGTGCAGGGTATCGTTCCGAAGGCTGCGGTACCGGAGCAGGTCTTCGAGACGTTAAAGAGTCTCACGCTCGAATCTTCGCTCATTGTCACCGGCACGGTGCGCGAGGACCAGCGCGCGCCCTCCGGCGTTGAGCTGGACGTGCAGGACGTCACCATAACGCAGCGCATTCCTGAAGAGACGCCCTATCCCATCTCGCGTAAAGAACACGGTGTCGACTTCCTCATGGAGCATCGCCACCTGTGGCTTCGCACGCCGCGACAGTCCGCGATCCTGCGCGTTCGCGCAGCCATTATGCGGGCCGCAGCAGAATACTTTGATATCAATGGATTCGTGCGCACGGACCCGCCAATCCTTACGCCCAACGCATGCGAAGGCACCTCAGACCTGTTCGAGATGAAGTACTTCGATGAGGAGATGGCATACCTGACGCAGTCCGGCCAGCTCTACGTAGAGGCCACGGCGCTTGCGCTCGGCAAGGTCTACTCGTTCGGCCCGACCTTCCGCGCTGAGAAATCGAAAACACGCAGGCATCTGACGGAGTTCTGGATGATCGAGCCCGAGGTGGCCTACATGGACCTCGACGGATTGATGACGCTCGCCGAGAACTTTCTCACGCATATCGTCACGCGTGTGCTCGAAAACCACCGCGCGGACCTGCAGGTGATCGGGCGGGATGTGTCGAGGCTGGAGGCGATTGCCACTCCCGGCGAGTTCCCGAAGATGAGCTACGACGAGGCGCACGCCATGCTTGAGCAGGCCTACAAGGACGGCAAGCTTGAAAACGCGCACAAGTACGGCGACGACTTCGGCTCGCCCGACGAGACATATATCTCAAGCCAGTTCGACAAGCCCGTGATGGTGCACCGCTACCCTGCCGAGGTGAAAGCGTTCTACATGCAGCCCGATCCGAACGACCCGACGAAAGCTCTGTGCGTGGATGTGCTCGCGCCCGAGGGCTACGGCGAGATCATCGGCGGCTCGCAGCGCATCGACGATTACGGTCTGCTCAAAGCACGCATCGAGTCCCACAACCTGCCGCTCGCTGCCTTCCAGTGGTATCTCGACCTGCGCCAGTACGGCAGCGTTCCGCACTCCGGGTTCGGAATGGGCATTGAGCGCTGCGTGGCGTGGATTTGCGGCCTCGAGCACGTGCGTGAGACGATCCCGTTCGCCCGGACGCTGAACAGGATTTATCCCTGAATGCACTGAATCCAGTGCACACGCGCATGCTAACTTACGCATTTTCATACATCGGGAAGGATGTTCATTGGAAATGTCGTATCCCGCTTGTGCGCAATTATTTGCACACTCCGCAAAAGGTTGCCTATACGCGCTTTGCATTATCAACAACTTGCGCTTCGCGTCGAATGGCGAGCTAACTGCCTAATAGAAGGCAGACCACCAAAAAAGTGGGGAGGATAAATGAAGTTTCGTAGTGGAATCTCTGTACTTGCACTTCTACTTGCGGGGGCGGCCACGCCTTCGTTTGCGACAACACTCTCACCAGGCACCCAAATTACGCCGGCCGTTGACAACAACGCCGGTGGACTGATTCTGGCGGATACAGGCCAGATCGGCTTTAGCTTCGGCGGTGATACCGGGACCGTCGAGGAGTTCGTCGGCACCAACGTCGACAATCCTTTCGCGGCCGGTGACATCTCCTTCGTTTATCAGATCACGGTAACGGGGGGTCACATCGTGAACCTTACCAGCGAGAATTTCAACATTCCCGGGATTAAGCTTGACGTTACACAAGAGGACTTCGCCCTCGCTGGCTTCCCTACACCCACCACGCAAGCAGCGAGCGCATCACTTACCGGTGATGGAACGACGCTTGGCCTGGGCTTTACGCCGCCCGACGGCCTAACTGCGGGGGAAACCAGCTATCTTCTCATCGTCAATACAAACCAGACGACCTGGGAGGACGGCCTTTTCAGCCTCCAGGACGGTGCGACCGGTAACTTTAACGGCTTCGTTCCGCAACCGACACCTGAGCCTGGCAGCCTTGCTCTTCTAGGCACGGGTCTGCTCGGCTTCGCCGGCGTGGCTCGTCGCAAATTCCTCGGCAAGTAAATCAATACTTGCCCCCGGGCCCATGTGGGAGAGTCGAAACCTCGGCTCTCCCACTCTTCATTTTTAAGGGATAGTGCGCAGAGACACAGACGGCTTGTTCAACCATGCAATGTGTGTCGAATCAAATCTGTGTTGGCCAACGCTTGCGTGAGAACACGTCTCCCGACGCTGAATTGCTCTTTCCGATCAATCGGCATGCGATCAATTATTCGCCTAAAGTACTGTTTATTCAGCAGTTACACCTCAACCCGCGGCAGGAACTTACCTTTGAATGTGCAGGATTTTGCATAAACAACAAGGTCGTCAAAAGATCTTTTCCATCCTATCAACACGTTGCAATCCCGGTAAATTGGCATGCCAAGTGCTCCCTTAGAGATCAGAACCACCACATCGTTGGAGGAGAACCGTATGAAGATTCTGAATGGAATCTCTGTCGTAGCACTTCTATTGGCGGGGGCAGCTACGCCCTCGTTTGCGACCCTTTTAACCCCGGGTGGGATCGTCACGCCGGGCACTGTGTCTGGCGGCGCCACCATTCTCGCGGATACCGGCTTAGTTAACTTCAGCTTTGGCGGGGATACCGGGAAGGTTGAAGAGATCGTCACCAACAACTTTTCGGCCAGTCCGTATGCGGGTGGCATTACGTTCCTCTATGACATCCAGGTTACGGGCGGCCATATCGTGAACCTTACGTCGGAAAGTTTCAACATTCCGGGGATCACGATCGACGTTGCGCAGGACGACCTTCGCTTGACGACCGCATTTCCAACGGGACCCTACACTCCGGCTGTGAACGCCTCGCTTACCAGCGACGGCACGACACTCGGTTTCAGCTTCGGAGACCCCGATGGCCTCACTGCCGGTGAGACCAGCTATACCCTTGTCGTCAACACCAACCTGACGAATTACGAAGCTGGCATGTTCAGCCTGCAGGACGGTCAGACCGGAAACTTTACGGGCTTCGTCCCGGCAGCCACACCTGAACCCGGCAGTCTCGCGCTTCTGGGTACCGGTCTGGTCGGCCTGGCTGGCGCGGCTCGTCGCCGGCTTTTCCGCAAGTAACGCATACCCTGTGCACGACAAACAGTCGGGCTCCATCCTCCCACGGTATGGCTATTACTAATCGAGGCACCCCTTTGGGGTGCCTCATTTTCTTTCTGGATGTAACTGCAATTCGCAGCGTTGGTGTGCGCTTCGGCGTATTCAACTGACGGCTGTGTGAACCAGCCGAGGATGAATCGGGCGGCCCTTACCCGGGGCATAGGACAGGCTTTTCGAGATGAAATCGATGATCTCTGTTGGATGGACCGGCTTCGAGAGCATCGGAAACTGCACCCCTGCCTTGTTGGCCACCGCCAGATCCGCCGATGTGGCTGTGCCCGAAAACAGCAGCACCTTGCACTTAGGAAAGATATCCGTAAATGTGAGTGCGAGCTGCACGCCGTCGATCCCAGGCATATGAACGTCCGTCAGAAGGAAGGCTGGCTCGATCGAGTGCGCGAACTTCAGAGCCGCAGCTCCGCTATGGACGGCGGTGGCAGCGAAGCCCGCTCCTGACAAGATCAGGGACAGGGTTTCTGCTACAAGAGGCTCATCGTCAACGACCAGCACGACTGGCCTGTAAGCTTCTCTGCGTTCGTCGGTGCGCGGGACCTCAGATAGAGGGACGACTTCATGGTGAAACGACACTGGCATAGCCGTTGCCACCTTTCTGAAACCAACCTACGCGCCACGTCGTGATACGGGTTAACTCTTTTATATCGGCAACTTGCGCTAATTAACCGGGGAGCGGAGCAACTGTACGTGGCCCTGCGAGCGTCCTAATTTAAGGTTAGGTTAGTGTCACGTTTACGTCAGAATAAGACGAGGCGTAAGGCCATGGAAGACGATAATCGCAAACGCGGTCCGATTCGCTTCACCTCCGTGCCTCAGTCCGACGTGCCGAAGGGGCGCGACGGCAAGCACAAGCCGATCGTGACGCAGTTGCTCAACGACATCGATCAGCTTGACATGGGATCCGCTCTGAAGATTCCGCTCTCTGAGCTCCCGGACAGCAAAGAGAACATCCGCTCAGCGCTAAGCCGTGCAGCCAACCAGAGGAATCTGAGCATTTCGACTTCGAGTAACGACGAGTTCCTCTACGTCTGGAAGAACAACGGCGTGTCTTAGGCCGCGAGCTCGGCTGACTCCAGTCGCGGCTTCACCTCGGTACCCAGCAGTTCGATGGCCCGCAGCATCTTGTCGTGCCCCAGCGGGCCGCCCGACATCATCAGGCTGACCTGCGACACCCGGCCCAGCGAGTCGCTGATGTGCTGCATCTTCTTCGCCGCCGTCTCGGGCGAGCCGACGACGAAGGCTCCGGTTGGGCCACGCTGCGCGTCGAAAGCTGCGCGTGTCAGCGGTCCCCAACCGCGTTCTTTACCGATACGGCTGAAGGTATGCGAGTAGGCGGGCCAGAGCTCGTCGGCAGCCTGCTGGTCGGTTTCAGCGATATAGCCGATAGAATGAACCGCCACATCGAGGGATTCAGGTGCATGTCCGGCGCGGCGTCCAGCCTCACGATAGAGATCGACCAGCGGACGGAACCGGTGCGGCTCGCCGCCAATGATGGCGACCGTAAGTGGAAGGCCGAGCATGCCGGCGCGAACGAAGGAGTTCGGCGTGCCGCCAGCTCCCAGACGAATCGGCAGCACCGGCTGCACAGGCCGCGGCCAGACACCCTGACCGCTGAGCGACGGCCGGTGTTTGCCCTCCCAGTAGACCTTCACTTGGTCGCGCAGATGCAGCAGCAGGTCGAGCTTTTCGGCGAAGAGCTCGTCGTAATTCTTCAGGTCATAGCCGAACAGCGGATAGGACTCGATGAACGACCCTCGGCCGACGATGATCTCCGCACGGCCATTGGACACGAGATCAAGTGTGGCGAAGTCCTGGAAGACGCGGACTGGATCGTCTGAGCTGAGGACAGTAACCGCGCTGGTAAGGCGAATGTTCTCGGTCCGCGCTGCGGCAGCCGCGAGCAGGACGGCGGGCGAGCTGGCCACGTACTCCTCGCGGTGATGCTCGCCGATGCCGAAGCTGTCCAGGCCGACGCGGTCCGCGAGCTCGATCTCCTCCATGAGCTGGGCAACGCGCTCCTGGCCGTGCTCGCCGGCCGGGCGTCCGTCGGCCAGCATCTCGACGAAGCTATCAATTCCGATCCGCACCATTTTTGTTCTCCCGATTCTCTCTATTTCAATTATATTGATGTCAATAGGTATCCAGACGATGCAGAAAAGCGCCAGCTCAACGAAGGCGGCAAAGGCGGCGGCAAAGGCCGCACAGCCCAAGTCAAAGCAGCCAAAGGATCAAAGGCCCGGGAAATCCGAGAAGGTTTCCGGCACGCAGCTCTGGCTGGTGCTGATCAAGGCCTACCACTCGCTATTGGGCTTCACCGAGCACACCCTGAACGGCAGCGGCCTGGGCGAATCGGAGTTCCGCATCCTCGAGGCGCTGCTGCATAAGGGCCCGATGCCGGTAAACACGATCGGCCCAAAGGTGTTTCTGACGCCAGGCTCGATCTCCGTTGCCGTGGACCGGCTGCTGAAGCGCGGCCTGGTATCGCGGACGAACAGCTCGGAGGACCGGCGGGTGCGTGTCGTCGACCTCACACCCGCGGGCCGCGGGCTCATCGAGCAAGTCTTCGCAGCGCATGCGCGCCAGGTGGACCGTCTGGCGGAGGTGCTGAGCCCGAAAGAGCGCCGCCAGATTGCGCGCGGACTGAAAGCCTTCGGCAAAGCCGCAGCGCATACCGCCTCCTGAGGCATGCAGTTCACGCGCGCCATGTTCCAATAGAAGAGAAGGAAAAAACTTACCCCGAACATGGCTCTTAATTGTGGAATCGTAGGGCTGCCGAACGTCGGCAAGTCCACCATCTTCAACGCGCTCACAGCGGCCAAGGCACAGGCCGCCAACTACCCGTTCTGCACGATCGATCCGAATGTTGGCATTGTTGCTGTGCCTGACGAGCGGCTGGATCGCATCGCCGCGATCTTCAAGCCGAAGTCGCTTGTCCCGACCACGATGGAGTTCATCGACATCGCCGGCCTGGTCGCCGGCGCGAGCAAGGGCGAAGGGCTCGGCAACCAGTTCCTCGGGCACATTCGCGCTACGGACGCGATCACGCATGTGGTCCGCTGCTTCGATGACCCGGAGGTCGTGCACGTCGCGGGCGGCGTCAATCCGCTCAGTGATATCGATGTGATCAACACGGAGCTGATGCTCGCCGACCTGGAGTCTGTCGAGAAGCGCTCGCAGCGGCTCGAGAAGCTGGCGAAAAATTCAGCGGACCCGAAGATCAAGGCAGAAGTCTCGGGCGTGGCGAAGATCAAGGCAGCGCTTGAGGCCGGCCAGCCCGCGCGAGCCGCCGAGCTCACCGATGATGAACGCGCTGCGACACGCGATCTGCAGCTCATCACCGCCAAGCCCATGCTGTACGTCGCGAATGTTGACGATGCGTCGCTCGCGACCGGCAACGCATACACCGCGCAGGTGGAGCAGCGCGCGGCCGAGGAAGGTTCGCAAGTGGTGCGGATCTGCGGAGCAATGGAGGCGGAGATTGCGCTGCTCGAGCCCGAAGAGCGCGCGGAATTCCTCGCCGACCTTGGGCTGACTGAACCCGGGCTCAACCGCCTGATTCACGCGGCCTACCGGCTGCTGGACCTGATCACCTACTTCACGGCCGGACCGGACGAGTGCCGGGCATGGACGATCCGTCGCGGCACAAAGGCTCCCGGGGCTGCCGGTGTCATCCACTCGGATTTCGAGCGCGGTTTCATCCGCGCCGAGGCCTACAACAGCGACGACCTGTTCCGCCTCGGGACCGAGCAGGCGATAAAAGAGGCGGGGCTTATGCGTTCGGAAGGAAAGGAATATGTCGTCAAGGACGGCGACGTTCTCTTCTTCAAATTCAACGTGTAGCTTGGGTTTGCGCAGTGAGCCGTGAGAGTCGGGGTTCCGGGCGCTCCTGCCACAACCCGCTCCAGCTCTCCGCCACGACCACGCTGTTGCCGGGGTTGCGCGGGTCATAGCGAACCTGCAGCGGCTGGTCCAGCCGCCACCCCGTCACACGCTCCGGCAGCTTGGAGACATCCTGCGCGCAGTCATAGGTCACGCCGGCGAGGCGATAGCTGTAGATCAGCACTTCGGGAGCGGTTTCGTTGGTCTCTTCGCCGCCAAGGGTGCGAGCGTCGATCAGCACGCCGTCCGTGATGCGGCCCATGGTGGCGAGGTGGTCACGGCGGCGGCGCTCCAGCTCCTCGGGCGAGGGCCGGCGCGAGCGAACCCACAACCAAAACGCTGTTGCGACGATTGCAGCTCCGGCGGCCGCTCCGCCCACGATACGCGGATGCGCGACGTGCAGCAGGTGTGTCATGTGCTCTATCGAGGGCCTCACAGGAGATGAGATGAGCATAGCGCAGGCTACGGCAGCAAGCGCCACGCCAGCCACCGGAAGGGGAACCAGTTGTGGTGCGGCGATATACTTCAGGTTGCTCATGGGAAGAACTACCACCTCAGAATCGCCTCGCACCCGCCGCCTCCGCAATCACCCAACCGGGTCGCGCCGGATGACACCCCCGCCCCTTGACCTCGGCGACGGTCGCCGGGTTCGATCCACGACCGTACTGTGCGTCCAGCGCGGCGGCGCCATGGTCATGGCCGCCGACGGCCAGGTAACGCTCGGCTCGACGGTGATGAAGCAGACCGCGCGCAAGATTCGCCGCCTTTATAACGACAAGGTGCTCGCGGGCTTTGCAGGGTCCACAGCGGATGCGTTTGCGCTCTTCACGCGTTTTGAGGCCAAGCTCGAGCAATACAGCGGCAACCTCGGCCGCTCGGCCGTCGAGCTCGCCAAGGACTGGCGTACCGACAAGCTGCTGCGTCAGCTCGAGGCGCTGCTCATCATTGCCGACGGGAAGCAGATTTTCCTGCTCTCCGGCAATGGCGATGTCATCGAACCCGACCCCGTCGCCGACGGCGTGATTGCGACCATCGGGTCCGGCGGCAGCTTTGCGCTGGCGGCGGCGACAGCGCTGCTCGAAAACACGCAGCTCTCGGCGCGCGAGATCGTCGAGCGCAGCATGAAGATCGCCGCAGACATCTGCATCTACTCCAACCAAAGCATCATGATCGAAGAGATCAAAACAACGTAGCCTCAGGACAGTAACGCATCGATGGCCATTTATCTCCCCGGCACCGCCGAAGACCAGCCGCTCTCGCTCGAAGAGCTCACGCCGCGCGAGATCGTCACCGAGCTCGATAAGTACGTCGTTGGGCAGGCTGCGGCCAAGCGCGCCGTAGCCATCGCGCTGCGCAACCGCACGCGCCGGCAGAAGCTCGCGCCCGAGCTCGCCGAAGAGATCATGCCGAAGAACATCCTCATGATCGGATCGACGGGCGTGGGGAAGACCGAAATTGCGCGGCGCTTGGCAAAGCTGACCAACTCGCCCTTCCTCAAGGTCGAGGCCTCCAAGTTCACCGAGGTCGGCTACGTCGGCCGCGATGTCGAATCCATCGTGCGCGATCTCGTCGAAGTCGGAATCGACATGGTGCGCGAGGAGAAGCTCGAAGAGATTGAAGACCGCGCTGAGCTCGCTGCAGAGGATCGCCTGGTCGATCTTCTCCTCCAGCAGAATCCGGCCGTGCCAGCGCCCGAACAGCAGGCTGCCTTCATCGCCGGGCAGGAGGGTATCGAAGATGCGCGGCCAGTGCTTCCGCCCCCACCCCAGAACGACGGCGACCGCAGCCGGGAACGCGATCGCCTGCGCCAGCAGTTCCGTGAGGGCCGGCTCGACGACCGGCTGGTCGAACTGGAGACACGCGACCGCAACCAGCCGCAGATCGAAATCATGAGCAATCAGCCGCCCGAGGAGATGGAAAACAGCGGTCTGCGCGACATGCTCTCCGGCTTGCTGACCCAGCGCACACGCAAGCGACAGCTCAAGGTAGCTGAAGCCTTCGACTACCTCGTACAGGAAGAGGAGTCGCGCCTGCTCGACATGGACCAGGTCACGCGTATTGCCGTCGAGCGCGTCGAAGACTCGGGCATCGTCTTCCTCGATGAGGTGGACAAGATCGCCGGCCGCGAGGGCGGACACGGACCGGACATCAGCCGCGAAGGCGTGCAGCGCGACATCCTGCCGATCGTCGAAGGCACGACGGTGAACACGAAATATGGCTTCGTCGCGACCGATCACATCCTGTTTATCGCCGCAGGCGCGTTCCACGTTTCGAAGCCATCGGACCTCATCCCCGAACTGCAAGGCCGTTTCCCGATCCGAGTGGAACTCAAGCCGCTCACCGTCGAAGACTTCCTCCGCATCCTTACCGAACCGCGCGCTTCGCTGGTGAAGCAATCCATCGCGCTGCTCGAAACCGAAGGCCTGAAGCTGGAGTTCGCACCCGAAGCGCTGGAGGAGATGGCGCGCTTCGCCTTCCAGGTAAACGAGTCGACGGAGAACATCGGTGCCCGCCGCCTGCACACCATCATGGAGAAGGTGCTCGACGAGATCAGCTTTCACGCGCCCGATCTCGTCAAGCCTCCTGCCGACGTGCCCGCGCAGGACGGCGCGAAGCAGCCCGCTGTCCCACCCTTGCACGAGCGCACGACGGAAAAGGGGCACGCGGAAAAGGTCCTCACCGTTACGCGCGAGTACGTGCAGCAGCAGGTCGCGAGCATCGTGAAGAACCAGGACCTCAGTCGTTACATCCTGTAACCCTGAGCCCGGAGTTCAAGCGCTGCAAGGTATTCTTAACCAAGCACCCGGAGCCCCTGGATGTCCCCGTCGCGCCTGCGCAAGCTGCTGATCGTCTACCTGTTCCTTCTGGTGCCGATTGGCTGGCTGGCGACGAAATATCAGCCTTACCTGCTGGACGGCGATGCAGTCTGCTACATGGACATCGCCGACCTGCTGCACGCGCATCGATGGGCGGGCGTGGTCAACGGCTACTGGCATCCTCTCTACCCGGCTGTGCTCACTGCGGCGCAAATTGTCTTTCATCCGTCGCGGTGGAATGAGATTCCCGCATACTACTTCGCGAATTACGGCATCTTTCTGTTCGAGCTAGTCGCGATGGTGGCGTTCGTCTATGCGCTCGACCGGCTCCGCGCCCGTACGCTCGGCGGTGGCAAACAACCGCTGCTCTCGCGCGAATGCCTTGCGCTTCTTGGCTGCGCATTGGTCGTCATCGCCTCACAGCGTGAGCTCGCAATGGGTCTCGTTCGCCCCGATGCACTGCTGCAGGCCCTGATGCTGCTTGCCTTTGCAATGCTGCTCAACGCACTCGCCACCGAGAGCCTCATCTACGCGCTCCTGATGGGCCTCTTCTTCGGCCTTGCGTATCTGACAAAATCCTTCGCGTTCCTGATTGCGCTGCTCTCGATTGCGCTGATGCTCATCTTCCAGCTCTGGTTGCAGCGTCGCAAGCCGGCGCGTGCTCTCGGCAATGCTGCGCTGGCTCTGGCTGTCTTCGGCATCGTTGCGGGCCCCTACATCGCCGCGCTCTCGCACCAGAAGCACCGCTTCGACTTCGGCGACTCCGGCGCACTGAACTATGCCTGGTACGTGGGGGGCGTCGAGAAGATGCACCTCGAGCCCCCACCCATCTCGCCGACGTCGAGCTTCGGCCGTGCGACCGTGCATCTCATCCACCCGGAAAAGCAGCTCCTCGCCTCGCCGGGCATCTACAGCTACCGCGCTGAGCCCTACGGCACCTACCCGGACTGGTTCGACACCACATACTTCAACGAGCGCATCACTCCGCACCTGAACGCGCCCGTGCTGATCCGCCGCGACGCGCGCAACGTGGTGCTCGTCGTCCGCTATCTCTTCAACCACCCGGAAGCCTGGATTCTGCTCGCACTCTTGCTCGCATTCGGCGCGCGCCTGCGTTTCGGCAACTGGCGCCGCGAGAACTTCTGGCTGCCGATGATTCTTCTCGGTCTTGCGATGTGGATTCTCTACGGGCTCGTCAATGTAGAGGAGCGATACGTCACGCTCGCGTACCTCCTCGTTCTGTTGCCGGTCTTCGCCGCACTGCGCAGGCCCCAGGCAGAAGCTGACGAAGTCGGCGCAGCATCATCTTCATGGCTGCCCTCCGCATCCGCCGCGATGATCGTTCTGCTTGCATTCCTCGCCGCGGGCGAGAGCCTTCGCATCGCCCTTGAGCAACGCCGTGAAGAGAGCGGACTGCCGCATCCCTGGTATAACCCCGAGATGTTCGGGGCCGCGCACGCGCTCGAACAGCTTGGCGTCCAGCCCGGCGACGAAGTCTCCTGCATGGGCTTCTACGCATGTCTGAACGACAACTACTGGGCGCGCCTCGATGGCGTGCGCATCGTCACCGAGGTTTACAACCCGAACGGCAACCTGTACGCGCAGTGGGCCGGCCTGCCGAATCGCCAACAAGTGCTCAACGTGCTTCGTGGACAAAACGCAAAGGTGCTCGTCGCGCAGTTCGACCCCGCTGAAATCAATCTCGACCCCGCCGCAGCTCACGGCTGGATTCGTCTCGACAACACTGACCTTTACGCGTATCCGCTCACCGTTCGCGATACCCTTGGTTCAGGTGCACGCACCCCATCCTCAACGCCCGCGACGCGCGAGTGGAACACGACGCGCCAGGGAGGTCCATGAGCTCTGCCGCTCCACGCAACCCTGACGCTCAGCTCGAGCTCACCATCGTCATGCCCTGCCTCAACGAGGCCGAGACACTCGCCACCTGCATCGACAAGGCGAACGCCTCGTTGCGCGACAACAACATCAGCGGCGAAGTTGTCGTTGCAGACAACGGCTCGACCGACGGCTCGCAGCAGATCGCTGCCGAACACGGCGCGCGCGTTGTTCCCGTTCCCATGCGCGGCTACGGCGCTGCACTCAACGCCGGCATCCTCGCGGCCCGCAGCCACTACGTGCTCATGGCCGATGCGGACGACAGCTACAACTTCGCGCACGCGCCGCGCTTCCTCGCCGAGCTACGCAACGGCGCCGATCTCGTCATGGGCAATCGCTTCCGCGGCGGCATCGGCCCCGGCGCCATGCCGCCGCTGCACAGATATCTCGGCAACCCGGTGCTCAGCTTCATCGGCCGCTGGCTCTTCCACACGCCCATCGGCGACTTCCACTGCGGCATCCGCGCGTTCTCCGTCGACGCCTACAAGCGCCTCGACCTCCGCACCACCGGCATGGAGTTCGCCAGCGAGATGGTCGTCAAATCCGCGCTGCTCGGCCAGCGCATGGTTGAGGTCCCCACGACGCTCCAGAAGGACGGCCGCAGCCGCCCACCGCACCTGCGCACGTGGCGTGATGGCTGGCGCCATCTCCGCTTTCTGCTGATGTATTCACCGCGCTGGCTCTTTCTCATTCCCGGCCTCGCGCTGATGATCCTCGGCCTCGTCTTGATGATCTGGCTGCTGCCCGCCGAGCGACCACTCGGCCACGTAAACCTCGGCGTCGACACCCTCGCTTACGCCGCCGCCGCCATCCTGCTCGGCTTTCAACTCGTCTTCTTTGGCATCGCCGCAAAGGTCTTCGCCACCACCGAAGGCCTGCTGCCCGAAGATCCCGGCTTCGACCGCTGGTTCCGCTACATCACGCTCGAGACCGGCCTCATCGCCGGCGTTGTACTGCTGCTCCTGGGCCTGGGCATCGCGATCTCGTCCGTCGTGTCCTGGGCGCACACCGGTTACGGCCCGCTGCCACCCGTCCAGATGATGCGCCACACGCTGCCCGCAATGCTCTGCCTCATGCTCGGCACCGAGGTCTGCTTTGCCAGCTTCTTCCTCAGCCTCCTCGGCCTGCGCAGGCGATAAATAACGCGCAAGCAAAAGGCCGCTCAACCGAGCGGCCTTTCTAGTGCCTGGAACCTGTTCCCTTACACCTTCGCCATCTCGCTCACGCGCTTCGCCAGCATCTTCTCGAGATCCTCAAGCGCCTTCGAGAAGCCCTCGATGCCTTCCTTCAGCTTGTCATTGGCCATCTTGTTCTCCGCGTGCATTTTGTCGAAGGTCGCCTTGTCCACGTTGATCTTCTGGATGGGGTCCTTCTTCGACGACTCCGGATCCAGCTTGCGCTCCAACACGCCTTCCGTGTCCTGCAGCTCCTCGAGCAGCTTGGGCGCAATCGTCAGCAGATCGCAGCCGGCAAGTTCTTTAATCTCGCCCGAGTTGCGGAAGCTCGCTCCCATCACCACCGTCTTGTAGCCGAACTTCTTGTAGTAGTGATAGATCTGCGTCACCGACTGCACACCCGGATCGTTCGGGCCGTCATTGTTCCGGCTCGGCTCGTTCTTCTTGTACCAGTCAAGAATCCGGCCGACGAACGGCGAGATTAGCGTCACCTTCGCCTCGGCCGACGCAATCGCCTGGTGCAGACCAAACAGCAGCGTCATGTTGCAATGAATGCCTTCCTTCTCGAGCTGCTCGGCCGCGCGAATCCCTTCCCACGTCGAGGCCAGCTTGATCAGTATGCGCTCACGGCCGATGCCTGCCTGTTCGTACCGCTGAATGATGTCATGCGCCGCGGCGATCGATTTCTCCGTGTCGTAGCTCAGCCGCGCGTCCACCTCGGTCGAAACACGGCCCGGCACGATCTCCAGAATCTTGCGCCCGAAGGCGACTGCCAGGCCATTGAAAGCCTCATGGGCGACATCCTTATCGCTCGCCTTGTCGCCCAGCCTCTTGCGCGCGTCGTCCAGCACGTCGTCGACGATCTTCTGGTACTCCGGCATGCCGGCGGCAGCTGCGATCAGTGAAGGATTCGTCGTCGAATCGGTCGGCTTGTACGCTTTAATCGAGTTGATATCGCCGGTATCCGAGACCACGGTGGTCATCGACTTGAGCTGATCGAGAAGGTTCGCCATGTCTGACTCCAGTAAAAAACAGAGTAGCGCCCCGCCCGGCCTGGCCAAACCAGAGCGCCCAATACCTCCAGTATAGTCCTCGCGCGCGGCCCCGGTTCACCGGGCTGAAGCCCCCCGTCTACTTCCTTGCAGCGACCAAAGCCCGATACATCTCAATGGTTTGCGCGGCGATCGAGGTCCACGAGAAATGCTCCTCCACGCGCCGCCGCCCCGCCTCTCCCATTGCCTTCCCCTTCTTCGGATCATCCAGCAGCTCCGCAATCCGCGTCGCCAGGTCGCGACTGAACTGCTCCGGCTCAGTCGGGAAGCTCGTCTCCGGATCAGCCACAAACGGCACCAGGTAGCCCGTCTGCCCATCCACTACCACCTCCAGAATCCCGCCCGTCGCGGACGCCACCACCGGCGCGCGGCACGCCATCGCCTCCAGGTTGATGATCCCGAACGGCTCATACACGCTCGGACAGCAGAAGACCGCACAGTGCGAGTAAAGCTGAATGGCCTCCAGCTTCGTTACCATCTGCTCAATCCAGACAATCTTCGAAGTGCCCGCCCCGCCGCCCGCCTTCCCACGCGCAGCTTCCACCTTCGCCCGCATCTCGGCCGCAATCTCCGGCGTGTCCGGAGCTCCCGCGCACAGTACCACCTGCGTCCCCGCCGGCAGATACTGAATCGCATCCACAAGGTGCGTCACGCCCTTCTGCCGCGTGATCCGCCCCACAAACAGCACATACGGCCGCGTCTGGTCCACGCCAAACCTGTCCAGCGCGGTCCTGTCCGGCGTCCACTGATACTGCTGCAAATCGATGCCGTTGTAGATCACATGGATCTTTTTCGCGTCGACATCCGGATATGCGCGCTGGATATCCGCCTTCGTCCCGTTCGACACCGCCACAATCGCATCCGCATCCAAAATCGCCGTGCGTTCCATCCACGAGCTCAGCGCATATCCGGCGCCCAGTTGCTCCGCCTTCCACGCCCGCAGCGGCTCCAGTGAATGCGTCGTCAGCACAAACGGAACGCCATACAGCTTCTTCGCCAGAAATCCCGCCATCGACACGTACCACGTGTGTGTATGAATCACATCGATCTTCTCGAGATGAAGCTGCTCCAGCAGGTTCAGCGACAGCGCTTCCAGCGCGCCCTTGAACTTCGCCGTCGTTCCGTTGCTGATCGCCTCCCACGGCTGCTCGAAGTACACCTCGAGGTTCCCCGGCGAGCCTTCGCTTGCCGGCCGCGTCGGCTCCTTATCGGGCTCCGGCGGCGCGCCCGGGGTCCCCGGCGAGCGTTCTCCCGCTCGCTGGGGTGACTCGCCCCACGCGTGCACCTCCACCTCGATGCTCTTCGCCATCTCCCGCGACAGATACTCCACATGCACACCGGCGCCGCCATACACATACGGCGGATATTCGCGGGTCATCAGGCCAACACGCATCGCTCACCTCCCACACGAGAGATGAGCATACATCCAGCTTTGTTGTTTCCCATCCGCCATTACAGGAGCCGCGAGGATCCCCCTCCCCAGAGATCCCCGCTCTCCTCCCACGCGTGAAGATTCAGAAGATACCTATCTTTGCGGAGCCAGCAACGCGATCTCCACTTTCGACTCTTCACGGGGACCCGAATTCAGGCCGGACTCCGCCAGGCGCCTCGCCCGGCGCTCCGCCACCTTTGTCTCGCCGGACCACAAAAATCCCTTCGTTCCTCCAGTGCGCACTTCCCGCAGGAAGTACCGGTCCTCACGCTGCTCAAACACCAGCGCACTATCCAGCAATCGCCTGTTCGACGGCGACATCACCAGCACCACCGTCGACCCCACCTCTCCCTTGATCGACAGAAAGCCTCTCGCCTGCATCTCGAACCTGTACACACCCGGCTGCAGATGATACGGGCCGATCTGAAACGCAAACGGAATATTCGCCACCACATGGGTGCTGAGCGCCTGCGCCCTCGCCACCGGCTGAATAAGAATCGTGCTGACGACCGTGACCACAGCTAGGCAAGCCCCGGCAGTGACAAAAATGGGCATGACGTCTCCTTCGAATGGGCGTCTCTCCAACGCCTTCACTCGATAAAGCGAGAACGCCCCCCAAAAGGGGCCACGATTTTTCGAAAAAATTTTCAGCCGTCTGCGCGGCGCGTCAGCTCGAACAGCGCACTACGCCAGACCAGTCGACTGCGCCTGCTCGTGCGCGTGGTAGCTGGACCGCACCAGCGGCCCCGACTCCACGTGCCGGAAGCCCATCCCCAACGCCTCATGCTTGAGAAAGGCAAACTCGTCCGGCGTGTAGTACCGCGCCATCGGCAGATGATCGCGGCTGGGCCGCAGATACTGCCCAATCGTCAGAATGTCCACCTTGCGATTCGCCAAGTCCCTGAAGACACTCAGCAGCTCGTGCATCTCCTCACCCATCCCCACGATGATGCCCGTCTTGGTCACGATCGCCCCATCCGGATGCGCCGCCGACTCCTGCTTCGCCGCCTCCAGGAAGCGCAGCGACCGCTCGTACCGCCCACCCGACTTCGCCACGCGATACAACCGCGGCACTGTCTCAATATTGTGATTCAGGATCTCCGGCCGCGCCTCCACGACCATCCTGCGCGCCTCGTCCACGCCTTGAAAGTCCGGCGTCAGCACCTCCACCTGGCACCCCGGAGCCTGCCGCCGAATCTCCGCAATCACATTCACAAACGCCAGCGCCGCGCCCAGGTTGTCGTCGTCGCGGTTCACGCTCGTGATCACGGCATGCCGCAGCCCCAGCGACGCCACCGCATACGCCACGCGTTCCGGCTCCGAGTGATCGATCGGCTCCGGCCTCCCCTTCGGCACCGCGCAGAATCCACATCGCCGCGTGCACAGGTTCCCCAGCATCATGAAGGTCGCGGTCTTATGGTTCCAGCACTCGCCGATGTTCGGGCAGTGTGCGCTCTCGCATACCGTATGCAGGTTCAGATCGCGCGCCAGCTTCTTCAGCGAGTGAAACGTCTCGCCCATCGGCGCCCGCGCCTTCAGCCACTCGGGCTTCGGCGTCGCCTTGCGCGGCGAGAGATCAATCTGCACCAACTCATCGGCTTGAATCAGCGGAGCCATGAACAACTTCGATTGTAGAACGCCGTGCTCGCCGGACTATAATCGCGCGTCTAGCGCAACGGCGCCTCAGGGAAACGTATGCTCGCGAAGCTCGCGGTTGGAACCCTTACGGCTCTCATCCTCATCACCTCGTCGCCCATCAACGCTCAACAGACCGCTCCTGGAATCACGCCGTCCTCTCTTGCCAAACTCACCACCGTCGATCCGCGCTTTCAGTCCTACAACATCGAGATGCTGGAGGTCACCGGTGGCCGCTTCTGGAAACCCTACACGGCCGCCTCGACTCCATCGCAGCCCTCTGCCGAATCGTCTTCCACCCCAGCCGGCATGAGCCCCGATCTTTACGCCTATCGTCCGCCCAAGGACCTCTCCAACCCGCGCCTGCGCAAACTCGCCGCCGCACTCGGGCCGGCCTACGTGCGCGTCAGCGGCACCTGGGCCAACAGCACATATCTTCCCGCCGAAGGCGAATCGATCAGCAAGCCGCCGGCGGTCTTCAACGGGATCCTCACTCGCGCTCAGTGGAAAGGCGTCATCGACTTCGCCCGCGTCGCCAACGCCGACCTTGTCACGTCCTTCTCCACAAGCGTCGGCACGCGCGACGCCAACGGCCTCTGGACCACCACGCAGGCGCAGCGCCTCGTCGATCTCACCAACTCGCTCGGCGGTCACATTGCCGCTGCCGAATATATGAACGAGCCCACCTTCGCGATGATCGGAGGCGCACCCAAGGGCTACGACGCCGCTCAGTACGGCCGCGACCTCCGAGTGTTCACCGCCTTCATGCGCCAGCATGCGCCGAAAACACTGATCGCCGGCCCCGGCTCAGTCGGCGAGTCCGCCAACTCCGCCGGTGACCTCGGTGGCAACATGCCCGGCTTCCTCGCTACTCCGAAGCTCCTCGCCGTCATGAAGCCCGACGAGATCGACGTCTTCTCCTACCACTCCTATTCAGGCGTCTCGCAGCGCTGCGCCTCTGCAGGTATGGCCGCGCCGCATAGCAGCGAAGAGACAGCTCTCTCCGAGGAATGGCTCGCACGCACCGACGCAATCCTCAACTTCTACCGCCAGCTGCGCGACCAGTTCTCTCCCGGCAAGCCACTCTGGATCACCGAAACCGGCGAAACAGCCTGTGGAGGCGATCCCTGGGCCTCCACCTTTCTCGACAGCTTCCGCTATCTCGACCAGCTCGGCCGCCTCGCGAAGGGAGGCGTCAAGGTCCACATGCACAACACCCTCGCCGCCAGCGACTACGGCCTTCTCGACGAAAACACCTATGCGCCTCGTCCCAACTACTGGGCAGCGCTGCTCTGGCATCACCTCATGGGAACCACCGTGCTGGACGCTGAAGTTCCACTGCAACAGGGCCTGCACGTGTACGCGCACTGCCTTGTGAATCGCCCCGGCGGCGTCGCCTTGCTCATCATCCAGAACGACCGGGAGGCCGCGCACTCACTCGACCTGCCAACCGGCGGCGAGCGCTACACTCTCTCCGCGCCGCGTCTGGATGGGCAGGATGTCATGCTCAACGGCACGCACCTTTCTCTCGGCGCACAGGACCAACTGCCCGAGCTGAAGCCGATTGCCGAACGTGGTGGCGTCGAACACTTCGCGCCCACCACCATCACGTTCATCGCTTTCCCGAACGCACACAACACGGCCTGCCAATAGCAACAGCTCATCCCGGAAACTCGCCCGGCGCTCTCCTCATCACTCGAAAGAGCCTCACCGCCACACACACCAGCGCCACCGACATCACCGCCCAGACCGCATCCAGCAGCCGCACCACCCATAGCGGCGCTACGCCCACATGCCGCATCAGCGCCGGCAGAAAATTCCACGTCCGCATGTGCAGCTCATCGAACGAATCCCCCAGCGCACCCGGCACGTCGACTCCCGCCAGCATCGGCCTTCTGGTCGCCAGCGCCCAGATATTGCGAAACCGGAGCACCACCGTCCATGCATCATGGTGCATCGCGTCAATCTGATAAATCTCCACCGGCAGCCAGAACGCCAGCGACGCCACCTGAATCACCACACTCGCGGCTACCACGCACCATCCCACCCACACGGCACGCCCCAGCTCACGCCGATGCCGCATCAGCAGCGGCACCGCCAGCATCGCGAACAACTCCACCACGCTCGATATATAACGGTCGCCCCACGCAAAATCTCCCGCCCACGCAAAGTACCGCGCATACAACACCATGTAGCCGGCGAGCAGCACCAGCATCGCCACCGCATACGCACGCAGCAGCGGAGTCATCCGCCGCCACAACACCACCGTCAGCACCAGCGCCAATCCGAACAGCGGATCAAACACAAAGATCGATTTCTCCGGCTCCAGCAGCGGCCCCAGCAGCCCCGAATGCACGCCTCCCTGAAACCAGTGCCCGCTGAACGGAAAATTCTTCGGCAGCGTTGGCTCGTGTTTAATCTGCTCGATCGACTGCAGCCGCATGTACGTGTTCGTCCACGACCCAAACCGCACAAACTGATACAGCCGGTCAAGAAACAAAAAAGCCGCATACACCGGCAGCACCGTCCGCAGATACTCCTTCACTCTCCGCGCACTCAACAGCTCCGCGCCCTGCGATTCATCACGACCCGTAAACACTCCCACCAGCAGCAGAAACAACGCGACCCCGATCACATCCAGCCCCGTCGTCAGCCGCGTCAACAGATTCAAACCCAGCGCCCCCGCTCCCCACCACAACCACCTGCGCTCTCCATGCGCCTGCGGCCCTGAAGAAGTAGCGGCCCACCGCAACTGCAGCCACAATCCCGTCAGCGTCAGCAGAAAGATGTAGTTGTTCTCCTGCATGTTCTGCGCATAATGCAGATGCGTCGTCACGCACAGCAGCGCCAGCGTTCCCGCAAAGCTCTGCGCCCGCGAGAATCCCAGCAGTTCCAGAAATCGCAGCGCCACCAGCGCCGTCAGCACATTCAGCAGCACATTCGTCGACATGCTGACCACAATCGCGCGAATGCGCGGCGTCGCTCCATTCTCCTGATACCCGCGCCACCACGGCGCATCCGCCGCGGCGGTCCCCACCAAATCCGCCGGCAGCATCAACAGCGACTGCCCGATGCCATACCACGCATACAGCCGCCCACCGCGTCCCGGTATGCCGAAATCCGGATAATCCGCCTGCGGGACCTGCGGCTCATGCGTCCAGAACGAATGCGTCACCTGCAACCGCCGCGTCGTGTCCGCCGTGCCCAGCTCGCCGGACTGAATCATCGCCGTCAGCAGAGCCACTGCTATAACCAGCAGCGCCACCGGACTCGACCACACACGACGAACCAGTCCCATCTACACCGTTCTACACGATCGCACCCGCGGGCCACTGCCCTGCTAGCTAGCACCAGAACTTAGCACCTGGAACCTAGAACCTACCTACATCCCGGCGCCGGCGATCCCACATACTCACCCGGCGCAACCAGCACCAGGCAACCACGCGGCTCGATCGTCTCGAGTGCCGCCTGGCCAAGCAGATTGTGCCCGCGCGTCGTTGGATGCAAATCATCCCAGAACAAATACGTGTCCGGATCGACCGGCATGCCCTGCGACGGATCGGTCACATCCACCAATCCATACCTCGCCGGTGACGCAATGATCCCCTTCAGCAACGAATACACATCCAGCTTATGAATCGCCAGATGCCGTGTGAAGTTGAAGATCGGCAGCAGCGACACGCCCGCATCGAGCGTTGTGTTGTACAGCACCGATGCGTCGTGGAAGGCAGCCGAGTCCGTCGGAGACATATTGAATCGCGGTATCGATCCCAGGTCCGGCAGATTCGGAATCAGGAACTGCGTCGCTCCTGCATGAATCAGCTTCTGGACATTGCCGACCTGCGCAATCGCGCCGTCCACAATCTGTCCCGCCGCATCCGACGCGCCCACCGCCTCGGTCAGGTCGTTTGCTCCGCCCCACACCACAAACAGCGTGTGATTATCAATCTTCGGGTGCGTCGCCAGATAATCGTCGATCTGCATGCCGACGTTGTCGACATACACCGTGTATGGCGTTTCCGGAATATTGAGCTCCGACTGACCGCCAAATGTATTCGAGTACCCATAGGCATAGTTCGTTCCGCCCCATAGCGACGCGGTCACCGCAGGATGCGCCGGCAACGCTCGCGCCATCTGCTGAATCCACACGCCGTAATAGTTCATCGCTCGCGGCGTCGTATCGAACCCATCCGTGAAAAGAGTCAGCGTATAGTTCAGCGCGTACGTCGGATACGGCGGCGGCAGCACATACGGCGCCGGAAACGGAAACCCGATCTCGCTGAACAGAACGAAGTCATTGCCCGTGTCCGAGAGCGAGTCTCCAAACACCACAATCTTCGTGTAATTCTGCGCCTGCACCGCAACTGCGGCGACCAGCACCAGCAGCGCGGAAAACATTCGCAGCATGCTTCTACTGCATTGGGATTTCAAGGTTGAGGGTTGATTCCAAAGAGCGGCAAACGAACGGACGCAGAGACAGGGGACTCTCATAGCGCACCCGCAATTACTCTGAATTTAACCACTGCCGAGCGATAGAACCCTAAGCCCGTCCCAGCGCGCTGTCAACCGAAAACTTGCCCGCGCCACGACCGAACCCGCTCCCATAAACGCACCGTAAAGCCTTACCCCGCGCTGCTCACTTTCACTTTGCGTTCCTCCACAATTTTCGTGCGTTTCCCGAGCGTGATCAGCAGCACACTCGCCAGCACCAGCAACATCCCCAGGATCATCCGCAAGCCCAGCGGCTCGCCTGCGAAAAAATATCCGATCAACACCGCAACCACCGGATTCACATACGCATACGTCCCCACCTTGGTCGGCGACTCGCGATGAATCAGCCACATGTACGCCGTGAACCCAACCAGCGATCCCATCACAATCAGGTACGCCATCGCGATCCACGCCTTTGCTGAAACCGCCGCAGCCTGGAACCTCGCCGGCTCGCCAAACGCCACCGCCACAACTGCCAGCATCGCTCCGCCCACAAGCATCTGCGCGCCCGCACTCAGCACCTTCGACGAGGGCAGCGGCAGCTTGCGCGTCATCACCGACGCCACCGACCAGAAGATCGACGCCGCAATCAACGCCAGCGCACCCACTGTACTGATCGGCGCGCTGCCCAGATGGAACGAGTGGCTCATCAGCACCGCAACACCGCACAGTCCAACGATCAGCGCAGCCGCGAGCCTCACCGTCATCCGCCGTGCGCGCAGCAGCAGAATCTCTGCAATCGCCATGAACACCGGAATCGTGGCCATCATCACGCCCGCAACGCCGGAGGCCACCTTCTGCTCCGCCCAGAACAACAGCCCGTAATCGCCCACAAAGATCAGCGCCGCCAGCAGGCAGATCGATCCCCACTCCCGCTTCGTCGGCCACACTTCACGTTTTGTCGCCATCCACGCAACAACCAGAAGACCAGCCGTAAAGAAGCGTATCGCCGCAAACAGCAGCGGCGGCACCTCCTCCACGCCCCAGCGGATAAAGATGTACGTGGAGCCCCAGACAAAATAGATGATCCCGAACGCCAGCAGCCTCTTCCATCTCTGGCTCATGCATCAATTTGTATCAGTGCTCAGTGCAGCCGCTCGCGCACCTCGAGCCTGCTCAGGTACAGGAAGAACACCAGTGCAAACAATCCCTGAATGATGTACGGCGCAATATGCGTGCGATGAAACCCATAGAAATACCCCGCCGCCATCAGCACGCAGCCCGCGCTCACGATCGCCCATCCCCACCGCAGCAGCCGCAGCAGCCCAAACACGCCAACTACCAGCAGCGTGCAAATGCCCAGAATGCTGTACTTCGCCGCACCCGCGCCGAAGCTCCCACGCGCGGCCGCAAACGCATTCAGCATCGCCAGCACCAGCAGGTACAAGCCGATCAGCGCCATCCCCGGCAGCATGCCCTTGGCCTCACCTGCCGGCGTGCCCGGCAGCTTCCGCGCGCGAAAGCCCCTATCCTCTGCAGGCGCAGCCTTCGGGTCCTCAAATCGAGATTTCGGCTGATCTGCCATTACGCCTAACTCCCTCACTCGCTGACTCGCTAACCTGCTGACTCGCTCCTCAAAGCGTATGCAGATACGCCAGCAGATCATCCAAATCCTGCGGATCCATCTCCGGCTGCCTGGGCATCAATCCATGCCCGTGCAGCACCGTCGCCGTCACGCGCTCATCATTCGCCGGAGCCCCGCTATGCAGGTACGGCTTCTTGTACATCCCCAGCAGCGACGGCCCATGCAGCGATCCATCTTCACGATCGTAGTGGCACTGCGCGCAGTGCGCCTGAAACACCGCATGTCCGCGCATCTGCTGCGCGTTCAACTCATTCAGCGGAGTCGGCGGAGCCAGCCTGTGGCACCCGCTCAACAGCATCACAACCGCTCCCAAAAGCGCGCAGCCAACCGGCCGCCGCACATCTGCAGCCGTCACCTACTTCGCCGTCTCCTTGAAGACCTGTTCCGCGTAGAAGTTCCGCACCTTCGCTTCGTCCGTCAAAATCTCGAAGTATGCGCTCTTCAGCAGATTCGCGCGACTGTCGTGCAACTGCGTACGAATCGCCTGCTGCACGCGCGGATCGCTCAGGTCCCTCTGCCCCGCAGGCTCCTTGCTGATCAGCTTGTAGATCGCATAGCCCGCCGGCTTGTGGTTCTGCGCATCCAGCAGCGGAAGAATGTCCGTCGTCTGCCCCGGCTTCAGCTTGGTAATCGCCGCGTACGTCTGCAGGTCGGTCGCCTGCTTCATCTGCGACTCATAAATAAATCCCATGTCGCCGCCGTTGGGCGCCGTATTCGGATTCTCCGAAAACTGCACCGCCAGCGCGCCAAAGTCCGTCCCCGCGTCGATCCGGTTCTTCAGCGCCTGGATCTTCTTGCGCGCGTCCTCGTCACCCGCAGCCTTGTTGTTCTGTAGGTTGTTCACCTGCCCGGCCGGCTGGTCCGTCACCTGGATCTGCGCCAGGTGATACTGCGGCTCGATCAGGTTGTACTCCGCCTTGTGCTGGTTGAACCAGTTCGACACATCCGCATCCGTTATCGTGATGCGTGAGTTGATCTCTTTGTTCAGCAGCTTCTCAAAGGTCAGGCTGCGACGCAGTGTGCGACGCAGGCTGTCCTGCGTCTGCCCGCTTTGCTGCAGCTTCTGCCGAAACTGCTCCTCCGTATAAGGAGCCTTGATCTCCGTCAGCTTCGCATCCACCTCGGCGTCGGTCGCCGTCAATCCCAGCTTCTGCGCGCGCTGCTGAACAATCTCCTCCACGATCAGCTGATGAAGAATGTTCAACCGAAGCGCGTCTGCCTGATCGGTCGAAGGCGACTGCGCCTGCGGATTGCTCGCAATCTGCTGGTTGTACACCTTGTCGAGATCCGTCTGGAGAATCGGATGCCCGTTGACCGTCGCGACGACGCCATTCTGCTGCACCTGATGACATCCGGTGAGCACAAACAAGAAAGCTGCAAGAACAAAACTGGAGAGACGTACTGATTTCTGCATCGGGGAGGTTTCCTGGCCAGCCGTAGCCGGCCGTCACCTCAGTCTACAGGAAACCCCCAAGGCTTTCGTCTTTCTTGTCGTCATCCCCGAAGGGGATCTGCGTCTCGTACGGCATCGATTGATGCCACCTTACAGCTTCGGTAACTCCACCACGCGCACGCTCGTAATTGCGTCCACCTTGCGCAGCTCCGCAACCGCCTCCGCCAGCGCCTGCTCGTCACCCGGTGCTGTATCCAGCTGCACCACCGCCAGCGCATGACCCTCCGCAATGCGTCCGCCTCGGCTGCGTCCCAGCGCGAAGTTCGCGATGTTCAACCGAGCCTCGCCGAGAATCGTTCCAATCCGCCCAATCACGCCCGGCACATCCTGGTTGCGAATGATCACCAGCGTCCCCGCCAGCTCCGCCTCAATATCAATCCCGTCATAGCTCAGCAACCGCGGCGAGTTCCCATGGATCACCGTCGCCAGGCCCGTCCAGTCGCCCTGATGCGCATCCGCCTGATGTCCGGGCGTGCTCGCGCCGCCCTTCCGAACCCAGTGCAGCGACAGCCGCAGCGTCGATCCTGTGCCGCCCGCAACGTGTTCGCGCTTGTCCTCCTGCACCCGAATCCCGCGCTCCTGCGCCGCAGCCGTCGCATTGATGCGGTTGATGCCATCCGCTCCATGCAGCACGCCCGCAATCGCTGCATTGCGAATCAAATCCGTCTTCAACTGCGCCAGCCGCCCGTTATACGTCAGCGAGATGCACTCCACACTCCCAAGTCCCTCTCCCGTTCCGTTGCCCGCCTCATGGCTCAGCATCTGCCCCAGCCGCGCCGCCATCTCGATATACGGCGAAACCTCCGCGTACTCCTCCTCGCTCAGCGACGCCACGTTCACCGCGTTCTGCACCACGCCCAGCTTCAGGTAATCGCGCACCTGGTTGGCCAGCTGAATCCCGATCGCCTCCTGCGCCTCATCCGTCGACCCCGCAATGTGCGGGCTCAGCATCACGTTGTCCAACTCAAAGTACGGCGAATCCTTCAGCGGCTCCTTGCGGAACACATCCAGCGCCGCGCCCGCAACCTTCCCACTCTTCAGCCCCTCCACCAGCGCCTCATCCACAATCAGCTCGCCGCGCGCGCAGTTCAAAATCCGCACGCCCTGCTTCATGATCGCAATCGAGTGCTTGTTGATCAGCCCCTCCGTCTGCGGCGTCAGCCCCACATGCAACGACAGGTAATCGCTCTCCGAAAAAATCTCGTCGATCGGCACCAGCGCTACGCCGTTCTCGCGCGCAATCACCGGCGCAACAAACGGGTCATAGCCAATCAAATTCATCCCGAACGCCTTCGCCCTGCGCGCCACTTCGAGCCCAATCCGCCCCAGCCCAACAATGCCGAGCGTCTTCCCGCGCAGCTCACTCCCCTGCAGCGACTTCTTGTCCCACTTGCCCGCGTGCAGCCCGGCATTCGCGCGCGGCACACTCCGCGCCATCGCAATCATCAGCCCCAGCGTCAGCTCCGCCACAGCAACCGCGTTTGCACCCGGCGTATTCATCACCACAATGCCGCGCCGCGTCGCCTCTTCGGCATCGATGTTGTCCACGCCCACGCCCGCGCGCCCAATGATCCGCAGCTTCGGCGCATGGCTCAGCAGCTCCGCATTTACTTGTACCGCAGACCGCACCACCAACGCGTCTGCATCGGCCAGCTCCGTCGCCAGTCCTCCCGGAGCGATCTTGTCAGCCGTCACAACATTCCATCCCGGCTCTTTTTGAAAAATGGCAAGCGTTGCAGGTGAGACTTTTTCAGCGAGAACGATCTTCAAGGCAGCTCCAGAGCGCAGGATGCGGTTTGCATTAAGTGTAACTCCCGCGCGCTGGACTGATGCGAAGCACCTGCTACGGCGCTCGCGATGCCGTCGTGTTGTTGGGCGCCGGCAGAGCCAGGCTCAGCGCCATCGCCGCCCAATCTGTTCCTGCCGACGAGATGAACTGGTCATAACCGTGCGGGAAGCCTGCGTCAGCCCACGGCTGGAACGCCAGCGCGCGCGTCGGCACATACCAGGATCCGTCTTCGTCCTGGTGCTTCAAGAGCCAGTCGATGCCGCGCCTGTACACCGGATCGGAGGCAGCCATGCCCGCGAGGTGCAGCGCGACGAGGCTCTTTCCAGTCGCATATGCCGTGCTGTCCATGGTCGGCAGATCCGACCAGCCGCCATCCGGCTTCTGGTTGGCGACGAGCTCCTGCACCGCCTTCTTCAACGCTGGCTTTTCGTTTCCAGCCCACGCCAATCCGGCAACTCGCCAGCTCCGGTCGTCGTTGTTGAAGGAGTTCGCGGACGCCAGCCATGATGCCGCCATCTGAACGGCTTTGCGATACGGCGCGGGGTCGGCCTTCGGGGCATAGAGTTGCAGTCCCCGCATGGCCTTCGCGGTGAGCCCGATGTAGTCCTGGCAGAGCGGCTGCCGGGTGTCCGCATGCGGGTAATCCCAGTGACCATCCGCTTGCTGTCGCGAAAGCATGTGCATCGCCGCGTTGTCGGTATCGAGGTCCGGCTTGTAGCCCTCGGCATGGAGCCCCATCAGCATGTAGCCGACAACACTTTCGCTGAAGTTGTCGCCCACCGGCACCAAAACGCCCTGATGCAAAATGTCGCGAGTGTGGCTGAGCATCTCGACGTTCACCTTCACTTGCGCGGACGCGACCTTCTCGTCAACCGTGAAGCCCTTCTGCCGCGCCCCGCTGATCGCCATCGCGGTCAGGCTGTTGTTGTGACAGGAGACGCATCCCGAGTTCTTTGCGAACTGCACGTCTGCCTTCTGCAGCAGTGGCAGGCTGTCCTGGATGGCACTGCGAACATCGTTCTTCGCACGCAGATGCAGAACGGCCGCCGGCGCACCGCTCGGCTGCGCGCCTGAAGCGACCAGGAAATGGACAACCGGCGTGTCGCCGTGCTGCTTTGCCATATCAAGAATGGACAGCCCGGAGTCGCCGGAGTTTGCATGCGTGCTGCGCGCATTCACCTTCGCGCCGTGCGCGACCAGCAGCTTCACGACCTCCAACGAGTCGGCGTCGGACTCCGCGGCATACATCAACGCCGTGTGGCCGAACGGATCGGAGACATTTACATCCGCGCCGTGGTCTAGCATCGTCTTGATCGCCGCTGCGTCGGGCAGGAAAGCGGTCAGCAAGAGCGCAGCCGTATAGGCATCCTTGTTGTTGGTCTTCGCGACCGCGAGATCGAAACAGGATGTGCAATGCGTGGTCACGGCGGCGGCGAGGATCCAGGCCGCATCGTCTCCGATCTTCGCGCCGCGATCGAGAAGAAGCCGGAAGCTCTCCGCGCTGCCTGCAGTCGCGGCCTCGAGCAATGGCGACGAGGCGGCGTCCGGGTGCGCATTTGGATTGGGGTTGGCGCCGTGCTCCAGCAGAAACTTCACGACGGGCGCGCCACCGGGCATCCGCGCGGCAACCATCAACGGTGTACGAAGGTTCTCCGACACCGCGTTCACGTCGGCGCCATGAGCGACCAGCAGACGCACCTTGCCTAAATCGCGCGCGCCCCACATCAGCGCCGTCGCGTCCGCGTCGTTGTGCCGGTTCGGATCCGCACCGAGCTTCAGCAGCCGGGCGAGCGTGGGCGTGTCCAGGTACATCACGGCGTACATGAAGGGCGTGGAACCCTCAGGGCCGCGGGCGTTCAGCAGCGCGGGCTTGCGGTTCATGGCCCCGAGGAATCCGGCCACATTGCCCTCGGGCAGCAGATTTACGGCCGCGACCGCCGCGGGGTCGAGCGGCGGCAGATCGCCTTCCACAGACAGCGCATCCGGCCATTCCGCACCGGCGTCAATCCAGCGCTTGATCGTCGCGATGTCTTTTGCGGGGAGCTCTCCCGTCGGCGGCATCTGCATACCAAACTGACTGTCGGAGACGCGATGGAACAGCATGCTGTTCGCGCTGTTGCCGGGCACGATGCGGCGGTTCTTCATCGCCGAACTCTTGCGGTCCAGGCGCATGCCGCCATTCTGCTGCTTGGGCCCATGACAGCTTACGCAGTTCTGTTGCAGCAGCGGGCGCACGTCCTGCGCGAAGTCGATCTTCGGCGAATCCTGGGCCAACAGACTGCCGGTGAGAGCCAATGCGCAGAAACACACGGAATTTGCGAGAAGATGTCGCATGGGACCGTCCAGAGTGGATTTTTTCGGCCCGGCCTGCTCAGTTTGTGGAGGTGCGCACCATCTTACGCGCGTTCTAGCTTGCTGATGCAGTTTCTTTTAAGGGTGAATTTCGTGCTGCGACTTGGTGGCGCGTCAGCGGAAGATGTGCGGCACAAAGCTGGAGAAATTGCCAGTGATGGGCCCGGCGTCTTCGCGAATCCCCATCCCGCCGCACTCCTGGTCGATCATCCACAACCCCAGCACCGGATACCTTCCATCAAACCGCACCTCCGGCCCCAGCCGCTGATCGATCATCTTCCGATTCGTATACTCGCCCGTCGTCTCAATCTTCGTTCCATCACCGAGCTTCATCACGATGTTCGCGCCCTCACGCGAATGCATCGGCTTCCGCACCCAGCCCGCGTCGGGTTCCCACCGGGGTCCCCGGCGAGCTTGCTCGCTGGGGTGGCACCCACTGCTCGCATCCACAAATCGCGCCTCCAGCAACAGCTCATGCCCCGGATACAGCTCCCACAGCACCGGCAGAATCCCCTTGTTCGATAGCAGCATCTTCCAGATCGGCTCAATCCACCGCATCTGCTTGTACGTGCGCAGGCACTGCTCCGCGAACTGCTCCTCCATCATCGACTCCCACGGATACAGCTTGAAGATCGATCGGATCGCGTCCTCATACTTCCCCGCGTCGACAAAGCACCCGCGCTGCTCGTTCCACCCAATCTCGCTCATCAGCAGCTCGCGCGTCTTGACCCCAGCCTGCTCCGCCGTGTCGCGCAGGTACGCAATCGTCAGCCGGTCCTCCGCAAAATCCGCACTCGCAAAATAGACCGGCTTCGACAGATACGCATCGACATCCTTCCACTTCGCAATCAGCCGCTCATGCAGCGAATTGAACTGGTCTATATCCGAACTCACAGAAACCGAGTTCTCGGAACTCACAAGCGCCGAGCTCTGCTGAATATCCTTCAGCCAATACCACTGAATCACCGCCGCCTCCACCAGCGACGTCGGCGTATCCGCGTTGTACTCCAGCAGCTTCGGCGGCCCGCTGCCATCAAACAGCACATCGAACCGCCCATAGATCGCCGGAGGCTCCTCATTCCACGCCCACTCGATCATCGGCACCGCTTCCGCCGGAATCTCGAGCTCCTCATATCTCTTCTCATCGATCACATGCTGTGCCGCCGCAAGACACATCTCCTGCAATGTGTTCGCCGCCGCCTCTAAGCGATCAATCTCCGCCGCCGTGAACTCGTAGCACGCGCTCTCATCCCAATACGGCCGCTCATTCCCCACACCCGGCGCACTCTCGGGCGATTGAGAATCAAGCCCCTGTAAGGAATGAAACGTCAATCCCTGCTGCTCGACAATCTTCTGCCAGCCCTCACGCGGACGAATGCTATGCCGCTGCATCGCTACTCACCCGCTCCACCGTGCGCTCCGCCTTCGCCGCCCTCACCACCGCCGCTGAAGCTCGACCCAAATCCGCCCCGCGCCGTCCCGTTCGTCGTCGAGTAGCTATGCCCGCTCTCCGGCGCATACCTCCCGCCCGTCACCACCGTCCCCGGCGCATAACCTCCACCGCCGCCGTAATACCAGCGATACACATGCCCTCCCGGCACCATGGTCGTCTGCGTCCTGCACTCATTCGCATCCACCACGCGATTGCCTTCATCCACGCACCGCTGCATCTCCGTAGACCGGCACCCACTCAACAAAACCGCAGCCGCCGACGCAAGAATCGGCGCAACAACATACTTAGACCGTCGCATAAGTTTGCGACCATCCTAGCAGCCGCGCCGTCAGGAACAGCACCTTTCAGAAAGGCGTGTCGCTGTATATTCACTTGCACCGGTGCCTATGAAGAACATCCGTCCGTTTCTCTCTGTCTGCCTCTTCGTGACGACCCTCTCGCACGCGCAGTCTACCTCTTCCGCGGCCAAACAGATCCTTCCCTTGCTCCACGCGCAGAGGCTGGCTGCTAATGCGCACGACACGGATGCCTTCCTCCGCACCTATCTCCACAACGACTCACTCGTCTTCCTGATCGACGGACGAGTGATTCGTGGCTTCGACGCTCTCCATCAGCAACAGCTCAAGTGGTGGAAGGACGGCAAGAGCGACGTCGTTTATACAGAGCGGGCAAATCCTGAGATCGTCACCCTCGACTCACAAACCGCCCTCGTCACGGAGCAGTTCACCGGACGCCGCACCGGCCCGGACGGGAAACCGACGTCAGGCGATTTTGTAGTTACGACGATCTGGCGCAAGCTACCCCGCGGCTGGCGCGTCACCTACGGACATGAATCCTGGGCTCGCTAGCTAGAGACAGCGCCGTCCATAGCTGGCTAGCGGCAGAACAATTAATACCTCCGCTGATACATCCGCGAAATCCGGTCATGCCACGCCAGCCGGTCATCATCCATCCACGCCCACAGCACGCCCAGCCCCAGCGGCCCCACCGCCAGCATCTGCGCCATCACACGTCGCCGCATCGCCTTCCGCGTCGGGTTCGCCTCCGCAAACGTGCACAGCCCGATCCGCGCATACCGCATCCCCGGCGTCGCCTCATTCAACCAGAAGAACAACAACTGATACAGTAGCGCCGAGAATGCAAACGTGAACACCACCGCCCCGGCCAGCATCGGCTTCGACATCGCCTGCAACCGCGGCCCCGAAACATACGCCGCCACCGTCGCAAACCCGATCAGCGCCGCCGTGATGCAGCACCCGTCCACAACCGCCGCCATCACCCTGCGCGACAACGGCGCGATGTCCACCGGCCCCGCCGCCACCACAACCTCCGGCTCCCGCACAGCAGCCCGCATCCGCGGCGAGTCCAGCAGCATCCCCTGCCACACCGGCGCCTCCGTCACCACCTCGTCCGTCCCCACCGGCTCGGTCGAAATCTGCTCCGGCTCCACCTCGAAGATCCGCAACTGCGGCTCCGGCGCCAGCTCCTCGCGCAGAGGCCCTTCTGCCAGCCGCGGCCTCGCCTTGCGCGCCGCCACCAGCTCCCGCGGAAACTCAATCAAGTTCGCCGGCAGCGGAAGCGTCTCGATGATGTGGTCCTCAAACTCAGGCGCACGCCGGAACGCAATCTCCTGCTCCAGCTCTTCCAACTCTTCCGCCGCAGCCTCATACATCCGCCGCCCGGTCTTGAACTCCGGCAGGCTCGGCAGCATGGTCACCGCATCCTCATACAGCCGCACCGTCAGCCCCCCCGTTGAAATCTCCCTGACCGGCGCCTCCGGCTCGCCAAACAAATCCCCACTCTGAGAAAAATCCTGCGCAAACTCCCGCGCGACATCCTCCCCCGCACGCTCCTCCACCACCGAGATCGCCGGCGGCTCGGCCCACTCGATCCCCTCGGGTTCCGGCCAACCCGCTGACTCGCT
>Ga0070741_10001925_pt1 | contig 58744 bp, 59 predicted proteins | sample Coa_R1_4_FD_66440 | JGI IMG/M metagenome (GOLD analysis project Ga0070741, IMG submission 66440) | Surface soil microbial communities from Centralia Pennsylvania, which are recovering from an underground coalmine fire - Coalmine... | ecosystem: Environmental > Terrestrial > Soil > Unclassified ... | reverse complement strand
AGCCTGCCGCTGTGAACCCTCCCAGACGTCGTATGCAGCGGCGACGGGGGCGAGATGCGGTCCTCGCCCCATCGCGGCTAGAGCCTCACGGCGCGACGCTGTAGCGAGCTGATGCGCGAACCTGAAGGAGGACAGATGGGCGGCACGATTGTGTGTGGAGTGCGGGAATCGTCAGACGGGCGTAGCGCAGCGGAGCTCGCTCGCGCTCTGGGGGCGCGGCTGGGGCTGCGGCTCGTGCTCGTGCACGTCGTCGAGGGCGTCCCGCAGGGTACGGAGGACAGCCTGACCGCTCGCCAACGCCACAGCGGTGGCGAAAAGACGCTCGACGTCATCGCACGAGACATCGGGGACGGGACCGAGAAGCGAGTTGTGTTCGGCACGCGCGCCGACGCACTTGCGCAGGTGGCGGCCGAAGAAGGCGCGGATCTAATCGTCCTCGGCTCCCGCCCTGCAGGTCTTGGCAGCCGCAAACTACGCTGCACGCTCGCGCGTGAGCTGGAGGCGGAGACGCCCATCCCCGTGGTCGTCGCGCCGCCGGCGACACGAAAACGGAGCACCCATCGGCTATCGGTGGTGGCGGCAGGCGCCTCCGCGCGCTAGACGACCCAAGGATCCCGAATAACACAACGCGCTTCTCACGGTGGCCGCTCCTTTGGCGGGCTGCTCACAGAGCACGGCAAGCGACTTGACGGCCTCACCAACGCACTGCTCGAAGCCGAGACGCTCGACCCACCGGACGCTTAGGCCAGACCAGGTGTCTCGGTACACCCCGCTGATCTCGAAGTCACCGCGACCGTCTGGACTGAACGCTGAAAGGAGACGACCATGACATCGCCACTGGAGCGCAGCCAACTAACCAGACGTCGTCTAATAGCACTCGGGTTCGCGATCGTCGCTACCGGAGTTGCTCTCGCGATCCCGGCGTCGGCCGGCGCCGATTCGACCCCAGTCGGCCCGCTTCCCCGCGGATCCGTGTCCACCATTACAACGGGGCCCAGTCAACTCGTAGCGATCGCGCTTCCCCATGCCGCTAAGAAGTCGGGGCTCGTTTGGAGGCTGGCACGACAGTACAACTCAGCTGTCGTCCGTCAGATCTCCGAAGCGGATGTCGATACGAACGTCATCCTCGTCTTCAAAATCCTGAGCCGCGGCAAGACCTCGCTTGTCTTCGCACTCACCCGCGGCGATAGCTCATCGCAGGCAGTCAAATCAGCGACGCACAACATCATCTCCCGATGATCAACACGACCGACGAGAACGGTTTGGCGCCGAAACAGCCCGGGTTGCCGAAGACCCGCCCGCGAGGCGAGGGCCTTGACGCGACCTCTACGTTGGCTGGAGAACGGCATTCGCCAACGGAACCCCAAGCGCGCATGGAGCCTCAGCACAACCATCATCATCACGTCCGGGAACAACCCGTCTCATTGACCCGCAGCGCGGCTCAGGCGACGTTGCACTGCCTCACCGGCTGCGCGATCGGCGAGGTGCTCGGCATGGTGCTTGCGACTGCCCTCGGCTGGGGCAACGCCAGCTCGATTGCGGTCTCGGTCGCGCTCGCCTTCCTCTTCGGCTACACGCTGACAATGCGGCCGGTGTTGCGCGCCGGCGTTAGCTTCCCGCGCGCCGTCGGCGTCGCTTTCGCCAGCGACACCGTCTCGATCACGACAATGGAGATCCTCGACAACGCCTTCATCCTCATCGTCCCCGGCGCGATGGCCGCCGGTCTCGCCGACGGCCTCTTCTGGTGGAGCCTCGCGCTCAGCCTCGTGATCGCGTTCGTCCTTACCGTCCCCGTCAACCGTTGGCTGATCGCCCGGGGCCGCGGCCACGCTGTCATGCACGAACGGCATGCGCACTGACTCACGCCGACCGAACGTCGGCCGCCGATGGACGTCCGCAGCCAGAGATAACGTCGACGCGTGCGACCTACCAATCGAACTCTCCCCTCCATGCCGCCCCGGCACCGCCTTGGAGGCGCAATGTTGGGGACAGGTTTTGGGGACAGGTTCAGGGCTTTTCGGGGATGCTCAAGGCGCCTCGAGGCAAACATCAAACTGGAGCTCAAACCGCATAAATGGGGCGAAAATCAAGGCGGGAAGCGGACCTTCTCCGACCCGCCGACGTGATGCGAATCCTCCATGGTAAGGAGGGGGTCGACGGTTCGAGTCCGTCAGAGGGCTTCACGAAAGGCCAGCAAACGGCCTTTTTTGTTGCCTCGACCGCGTACGCATATTGCTCGAGCGTCCCTCAACCTGTCCCCAAGATCTGTCCCCAGCGATGCAGGGTCCATACGGTTTGGCTTGAGCAAAGGCTTCTAACTGCATCGAGCACCTCCGTGAGAGGGAGGTGCTCCGTAGTGGGTAACGAGGCCACCCGGGAGAGGAAGTCGCCGAGGCCTCCCCCTAGATCAGTACGTCGGAACGGACGTTAGGATGTTCGTATGACTGATGATCGCTGCGAGCTTCTCTGCTTGGACCTGCGGGTCGCTGAGCGGCTGCGAAAGAAGCGGCTTGCACCCGAGCTAGCGGATGTCGCGGCTGGGAAGGCGCGCGCGCTGTCGGATCCGACCCGGTTGGTGCTGGCGGCGGCGTTGCTCGAAGCAGGTGAGTTGTGTGTCTGTGACTTGGCCTGGATCGTGGAGCGCTCGCAAACGCTCGCCTCGCACCACGTGCGTGCGTTACGCACGCAGGGGATCGTTCGCTCTAGGCGCGAGGGGAAGATGGTTATGTACTCGCTCACCGAAGAGGGCCGGACGCTGCTCGCCTCCGTTGTGCCGATGCCCGGCGCCCGTCGCCGAAAGCGGATCCGCGTCTGAGCCGAGCACACCGCTGCTGCAGCTCGGCAATGAGCGGATCGCGCTTCCTGTGCTGCCGGCAGCTCCCCCACCGGCTGAGCGGGCGCGGCTCGAGCGGCGGGCGCGGCTGTTTGCCTGGGCCGGGATCGGCTGGCACGTCGTCGAGTTCGGGATCGCGCTCGCCGCGGGTCTGGCTGCCAGCTCGATCGCGCTGATCGGTTTCGGAGCGGACAGTCTGATCGAGGCGCTCGCTGGTGGTGTCGTGCTCTGGCTGTTCACCGGCAAGCGGCGCGGCTCCAGCAGCGCCGAGCGGCGCGCACAACAGCTGATTGCCTTCAGCTTCTTCTTGCTCGCCGGGTACGTCGGCGTCGAGGCGCTGCGCACGCTCGTCAACGCCGAGCACCCGGCTGCGAGCTGGGTCGGGATCGGCCTAGCTGCGTTCACAGCGCCGACGATGCCGCTGCTCGCCTACGCGAAGCGGCGGCTCGGCAATCAGCTTCACTCCTCCGCCACCGTCAAGGAAGCGGCACAGACGCAGCTCTGCGCCTACCTCTCGATCGCGCTCTTGCTCGGGCTTGGTGCGAATGCGCTCGCCGGCTGGTGGTGGGCCGACCCGCTCGCCGCGCTTGCGATCGCCGCGGTCGCGCTCAAGGAAGGGCGCGAGAGCTGGCGCGGCGAAGGATGCTGCGATGCCTGTTGATCGGACGCCGCACCCGCAGTCACGCCGCGCGCCGCAGTAGCCGTAGCCGGACCTCCTGCTGCACTGAGACACGTGACGTGGCGGCCGCGAGTCGTTGCGATACACCGAGCGACACGCGCGTGCCGCGCCAGCCGCTCACGATGTCCAGGCACTCAGACCCGTTGTCGTAGGTGTCGGTGACGACGAACCACGACTCGTGCTCAAGCTCGTAAAGTCCGGCGGCGATCGTCTCGGCGAAGCGTTCGTCGACTGCGTGGATCGTGTCGAGCCACTCGTACATGTCGAGCGAGCCGAGCTCGCCGCCGTCCAACATCACCGGCGGCGAAGCTGAGACGGGTTGGGTGTCGACCAGGAGTCCGTCGGTGGCGAGCGCGGCGTGGATGTTGCGCAGGGCGTGCACGACGCCCTCGAGCGGGACACATCACAACGACCAGCCGCAGAGCGCCACGTCGAACCTTTCCCGCGCGAGGTCGAGCGCTTCGGCGTCGTGGACCGCGAAGCGGACTTGCCGACGCTGCTCGCGCGTCAGCGCGGCCCGGGCGGCGGAGACGTTCTCGGCGCTCGGATCGAAGGCGTACACCGATGTCGCGCGTGCGGCCGCGAGCGCGGTCAGACGTCCCGTGCCGCAGCCGACCTCGAGCACGCGCTTGCCCTCGAGCGGGACGAGCACGGCGATCGCCGCCGCCTCGACCCCGTCTTCGTCGCGCCGCTGCACTCGCTAGGGCCCCGGCTTGTAGGCCTTGACGGTGGTGCCGCGAGCGCCGAACTTCTGTGCCTTGCGACGTGTGTCTTCGAACTTGGAGCGGGCGTAGGTGTCCACGAGCTGGCCGGTCTCGATCCGCTCGAACCCGTGACGTTCTAGGAGCTTGGCGTACGCTGCCTCCAGCAGCGCTCCGGCAATTCAGCCGGTCCAGAGGTCGATGTTGCGGCGTCCTTCGGCGCTGACCGGGTTCTGGATCGTGACGTCGGCGAACTGGATCCGACCGCCCGGTGCGAGCACGCGGATGATCTCCGCGAAGACGGCGTCCTTGTCGGGGATCAGATCGATCACGCCGTTCGAGATCACAACATCGAAGCTCGCGTCGGGGAACGGCAGTTGTTCCGCCTCGCTCTCCACGAACTCGACGTTCGCCGCGCCCATCTCGGCCGCCGCAACGCGCGCTTTCGCGAGCATCTGCGGCGTCATGTCGATCCCGGTGACGTGGCCCTGCTCGCCGACCATCTGCGCGGCGACAAGCGAATCGGTGCCGGCACCGGAACCGAGGTCGAGCACCCGCTCAGCGGGCGCGAGCCGACCCAGCTGCCACGGGTTCGCGACCCCGGCGAACGAGCCCACGGCGGTCTCGGGCACGTTCGCGAGTTCCTCCGGATAGCCGAGGTCTTCCGCCCATGCCCGCCCGGTCGGGAAGATGAAGTCCTTCTCCGGCTCCTGCGAGACCGACGCGTACGTCTTCTTGATCTCGCTCTTCAGAACTTCAACATCGATCTCTACGTCAATAGACATCACGCCTCCTCGGGTCGATCCTTCACAGAACGTCAGCTCCCTGTACCACGGGGATCGGCGTTTCGGCGGCGCGGGTCGCCCGCGCGGCGGCGCGAGCGAGCCACGGTTGCAACCTCACCCCCACGAGCACGCCGGACGCGACGGCGAGCGCGAGCACACGGCCCGCACCGAGCTGCGCAGCAGTCGGGCCTGGGCAGGCTTCGGAGATCCCCCAGCCGATCCCGAAGAGCACGCTGCCGCCGATGTGGCTGCGCGTTGGGCGCGATGCGGTCCAGCCGACCGTTTCCCCGGTCAGCAGCGCGTGGCGACCGCGCACCAGCCTGGCGCCGGTGAACGCAACCGCGACGGCCGCGCCCATCAGCAAGTAGATCCTCGGCGAGTCGAGCGAGAGCATCCGGTGAAATGTGTTCGGGTCGGTCATTCGCGACCAGGCGAACACAAGGCCGGTGACGATCCCGAGCATGAGCGCCGCCAAGCGAAGCTTCATCTCAGACCACCGCCTCGAGCACGAACGTCGTCGCGACGGCGGTCGTCATGATCGTCATCATCGAGACGATGCTCGCCGGTGAAGCGAGCGCGCTTCCGGTGAGGCCGTGCCCGGAGGTGCAACCGCCTGCGGTGCGGGCGCCGACCCCGATCAGTAAGCCCGCGCCGAAGAGCACCGCCACCTCACCGCTCGCGGGCAGTTGAACGTCTAGCCAGGAGTAGGCGCTGCCCGCGTCGGGCGCACCGGCCAACAACGTGTAGGCCAGCCCGCCGAGCACGATTCCGACGACGAGCAGCGCGCGCCAACTGCGCAGCCCCCTGCCTTCGCCGGAGCCCTGCACGAGATCGGTGACACCGCCGAGAACCCCGAAGCGTTTGTTCGCGAGACCAAGCAGGCTGACGATCACGAGTCCTAGCACCGGTCCGGCGACCCACCAGGGAAGCGTTGATTCGAGGGTGCTTCGCATCTGCGCTGTTCTCCTCTCTCCTTAGGGGACGGCGGCGGGCCGAAGGGCGCGCCGAGGCCGCCAGGCTGTCCCGGCAACGAACACGCCGCTGGCGCCGGTAAGCACAGCGACGATCACGATCGCGGATCGGGGTGAGGTCGCATCGGCGCCGAGCCCGGCAATCAGGGCGCCGAGGACAAACCCGAAGTCGCGCCAGAAGCGGTACACGCCGACCACGCGTGCGCGATCGCGCGGCTGGCTCGCGTCCGACACGGCGGCGATCAGGGTCGGGTAGACCATCGCCGTGCCGGCGCCGAGCAGCAGCGCGGCAGCGAGCGAGGGCGCGAAGGCGCCGTCGCCGGCGACGAGCAGCCCGAGTGCGCCCGCCTGCACGAACATCCCCGCGGTGATTAGCGGCTTCCTGCCCGTGTGATCGGAAAGCCAGCCGGTCAACAGTTGGCCGGCGCCCCAGACAACGGGGTAGGCAGCTGCCACGATGGCGATCTCACGCACGCTGGCGCCGTGCGACGCCAGGTAGAGCGGCGCGAGGCCCCAGGCGAGCGCGTCGTTGAGGTTGTTGACGAGCCCGGCCTGGCTGCACGAGCGCAGGATCGGATCGCGCAGGCTCGCCTGTGCGAACGCGGCGGCGAAACTCCCGTGTGCGGAGGGATCAGCGATGTGTGCTTGTTGCTCGAGCGCAACCTGCGCACCCGTGTCGCGCACGGCGAACACGCTGAGCAGCAACCCCGCAGCAGCAATCAGCGCCGCACCGACCCAGACGACGGTCAGCGGCGCGTAACTTGCGGCGAGCGCGCCGCTGATGAATGCGGTGGCCGCGACGCCCAGGTAGCCGGCCGATTCGTTCAGCCCGAGCGCGAGCCCGCGCCGCCGCGGCCCGGCGAGATCGATCTTCATCACCACGGTCATCGACCAGGCGAGCCCCTGGTTGACGCCGAGGAGCAGGTTGGCCGCGACGATAAACCACCACGACGGGGCGAGCCCGATCAGCAGCGGCACCGGCACGGCCGCCATCCAGCCGATCACGAGGAGCCGCTTGCGGCCAAGCCGCTCGGCGAGGCCGCCGGCGGCGAGGTTCGTCAACGCCTTGGCCGCGCCGAATGCCATGACGAAGGCGAGGATCGCCGACGCCGAGCTGAGCCCGAACTGCTGCTTGCCGACGAGCGGCAGCACGCTCCGCTCCAGGCCGACCATGCCGCCGACGAGCGCGTTCAGTCCGACGAGGAGCGCGAACTGGCGCGCGTTCGCGCGCAGACCCAGCTCGACCGACGTCACGCCGCGACGACCGCCTTACCGGAGCGATTGGCGGCGACGATCCGCTCCTGCGCGGCCGGCCGCGGCGGCAGGTCGGCGAGCAGCGCATCGGCGAACGCCTCCGCGTCCGTGACCGAGAGCAGCGCGTTGTGAGAACGCTCGAACCCAATCGACGAGAACGGATTGCCCGAGAGCCCTCGACCACATACCGAGCCGCCGTAGTGGCTCGGATACAACACGACGTGGTCGGGGAGTTCGAGCAGCCGCCTCAGGCTCGCGTGCAGCACACGCGCCTGGCTGCGGATGTCGCCTTCGACGTGCAAGTCGGGCCGCCCGACGTCCCCGATCAGCAGCGAGTCGCCGCTGAAGACGAGCCACGCCTCGTCATCCCCTCGCCGTCGGTCCGCAACCGTGAGGGCGAGATGCGCCGGCGCATGACCGGGCGTGGCGATCGCCGTCACCACCGTGTTGCCGAGCTCGACCACCCCACCGTCGCGCAATGCGACGTGCTCGAAATCGACCCCGGCGCCTTCGGGGAGGTACGCGGTCGCGCCTGTCTGCTCGACCAGCCCCGGTAGCCCCGAGACGTGGTCGGCCTGTACGTGCGTCTCGAACACGGCGACGATCGGCGCGCCGATCACAGCGGCGGCGGCGAAGTACTCATCGACGAGATCGACGTGCGGATCGACGACGGCGAGTGTGTTGTGCGTCGTGCAGCCGAACAGATAGCTGGCACATGACCCGGCGTCGTTCAGGAAGGGTCGCAGCAGCATCGATGGTCCTCTCAGCTCGTCACTTCGACAGGCCGCCCTGCGCGCCGCCACTCCGGGTACCCGACGTCGAGGCGCCGCGCGATCAAGCCGCGATCGCGCAGCAGACGCACCGCGTCGTCTGCGTAAACGCAATACGGGCCGCGGCAGTAGGCGACCACCTCGCGCCGTTTCGGGAGCTTCCCCGCCAACTCGTCGAGCACCGGTAGGGGCGCCGAGCGGGCACCGGCGATATGACCGGCGCGGAATTCCGCCTCCGGACGCACGTCGAGCACGATCACGTCACCCCGCTCGAGGCGCTGCGCGAGCTCGTCGGCCGATAGCTGCTCTACGCCGTCTCGCTCGCCGAGATACTCGTCCGCGAGTACCGACACTTCGGCAACATGGCGAACCGAGACGTCGCGGACCGCTGCCCACAAGTCGGCCACACGCTCGCTCGCCAACCGGTAGAAAACGCGCGTCCCCTCCCGGCGCGAACGCACCAGCCCAGCCCGCGCCAGCACCTGCAGATGTTGGGAGGTGTTCGCGACGCTCTGCGAGATCTCGCCGGCCAGCTCCTCGACCGAGCGGTCGCCCTGCGCGAGGACGTCGATGATCTCGGCCCGCCGGCCGCTGCCAAGCGCCTGCGCCACCGACGCCAATGCATCGAACAACGCAGCCTTCGCCGGTTTGCTCGTCATCTGAATTCAAGCTATCACTTGAATTATCGAATATCAAGCCCTCGAAGCCTGATTCATACTCGGCCGCAGGATGACCGAGGAGCCAACTCACGCAGCCTCGCTCGATGCGGGATGGGCAGCGCTCAAGAGCGGGGACTGGGACGGGGCAAGAACCGCCTTCGAGGAGTCCCTGGCCGAAGCCGACACCCCAGAAGCACTCGAAGGGATGGGCTGGGTCGGGCACATGCTGAGCGAGGACCGGCTCACGTTCGCTGCCCGAGAGCGTGCGTACCGCCTGTACTTCGAGCGGGGCGACAAGAGCTCTGCGGCCCGGATAGCCGCATACCTTGCCGCGGACCACCTCATGTTTCGCGGGGAGCCTGCGGTCGCGAACGGCTGGCTGCAGCGGGCTCACAGCCTCATCGATGGCCTCGAACCTGGCGTCGATCACGGCTGGCTCGCGATCCACGAGGGACACATTGCGGTTTCCCTGGACGAAGACACGGCCAAAGCGCGACGACTGGCAGCCCGCGCTGTCGAGCTCGGCCGTGCCTTCGGAGCCCCGGAGCTCGAAATGCTCGGGCTCGGACTCGAGGGCCGAGCCCTCGTCAGCGACGGCGAGCTGGAGGTAGGCATGCGCCGCCTCGACGAGGCGACAACGGTTGCACTGGCCGGGGAGGCGAGCCTCCTCTATTGCGTCGCGTGGGCGTGTTGCTACCTGATCTCCGCCTGCGAACGGGTACGGGACTTCGACCGCGCTGCGCAATGGTGCGCCCGCGTCGGCGAGTTCTGCGGACAGCACGACATCTTCCTCCTCAACACGTGTAGGGCGCACTACGCGAGCGTGCTCAGCTGGCAGGGTCGCTGGGATGAGGCGGAGAGCCAGCTCACGGCCGCCGTCGATGGGCTCCAAGCGTCGCGGCCCCCAATGGTCGGCGACGCGATCGCGCGGCTGGGTGAGCTGCGTCGTCGGCAGGGCCGGCTCGGAGAAGCGGCAGAGCTGTTCGCGCGCAGCGAGACGCACACCCTCTCCCTGCTCGGACGCGCCGCGCTCGCGCTTGACCGCGACGATCCTGCGGAGGCGGCAGAACTGGCTGATCGCTATCTCCGTCGGTTCCCCGAGCGTGGCAGGGTCGAGCGAAGCGCCGGCCTCGAGCTGGCGATCAAGGCGCTCGCGCGCCAGGGAGAGCATGAGCCCGCTGCTGCCGCGCTGAGCGAGCTTCGCGAGATCGCGGCGCGTGCGAAGACGGGGCCGATCCGCGCTGCGGTGTGCTCCTCCGAAGGAGCGCTGGCGGCGGCGCAGGGGGAAAATGACGCCGCACGGCGCTCGTTCGAGGACGCTCTCGACCTTCTCGCCGCGAGCGAGGCCCGCTTTGAAGTCGCCCGCGTGCGGCTCGACCTCGCCGGAGCGCTAGCGGCGCTCGGACGCGAGGATGGAGCCCGCCGCGAACTCGAGGCGGCGCTCGTTGACTTTCGAGAGATGGGAGCGGATGGAGAGCAGACTCGCAGCGAGGCAATGCTCCAGAGCCTCCATAGCGCGGCCGCGAAGCTTCCTCTCGACGTCGTCGAAACGCCGCTCGGCGGCCTCAGCACGCGCGAACTCGAGGTTCTCGGCTTGGTTGCGGAGGGCCGCACGAATCGCGACATCGCGCAGCGGCTGGTGCTCAGCGAGCACACCGTCAATCGCCACGTCGCCAACATCCTGCGGAAGCTCGGACTCCCCTCGCGGGCAGCCGCCGCCTCCCTCGCCGGGAGGTACGGGCTCGGCAATAGCACGATCTAGCCATTCGGGCGTACGCCCGTAGGTTGGCGATTTTCCGCGAAGCGGAACCTTCGCACCGGTCATAGCGTCCTCCCCAGTGCCAGCTGAGGAGGACGAGATGCCAGACACATCCAAGGTCGTCATCAACCTCGCGACCGGGCTCGAAGACGCCGAGCGTGTGACAGTCGCGTTCCTCGTCGGCGGTGCGGCGCTCGAGCGGGGGAAGCAGGTGACGATGTTCCTGACCAAGGAAGCCGTTCGCGTCCCCCTGCCCGGATACGCCGAGGGGACCGCCTGCGACGGATGTCCGCCGCTCGCACGGCTGCTCGAGCAGTTCGCAGCCGCAGGAGGACAGCTGCTGGTCTGCCCGATCTGTTTCAACGGACGCAAGCTGGCCGAGAGCGAACTCGCCGCGAACGCAAGGCTCGGCGGCGCGACACCACTCTGGGAATGGATCGGCGATGACCACGCCACGGTCTTCAGCTACTGACCCCGGCACGCGGCTCGTCGCCGCGCTCGTCGATCGAGACTTTCAACAACTCGCCCGCGTGCTCACCGCCGACGTGCGGATGCGCGCACTCATCCCGCCCGGCCTCGTCGAGGTCTCGGGTGCCGAGGCTGCAGCGGCGAAGTTCTCGTCGTGGTTCGGCGACGCAGAGGAACTCAAACTCATGCGCTCAGGAAGCGACACGGTTGCCGATCGCCTCCACGTCTTCTACCGGCTCCGCGTGAAAAAGCCCGGTGGCGTCAGCAAGATCGTCGAACAGCACCTGGTCTGCGAATACAACGATGACCGAGTCGCCGGTCTCGATCTGGTCTGCTCGGGCTTCCGTCCGGACGACGCCCGAGCGCCGCACCCTGTCAACTGAAGAAGGTCAGATCTACGCAGCTGCAAGGTCGCAGAAGGGTCGCACAACCGTCCAAACGCGACGAAGACCACCGGAGCCCGCGGCTCCACGAAAAGGAGGCACTCATGCGAAACGCGCAACTCACGAGCTCAATCGTGACACTTACAACTCACAGGCGGATGGGGAGGCTGCTATCGACCCTGACCTTTGGTGTGGGCGTCGCCTCCGCCGCGGCTGTTGCCGCCGGGGCGAGCGAGGTTCCCACGCTGCTGCCGGGCGGAAAAGCTGTGGTGACAGGCACTCATGTCAGCTGCTCTGTCACCGCGACCTCGGTGCTCTGCAAGAACGTCGGCGGATTGACGGCGACGCTGGGGAAGGCAGGCACGGTGCGGGTGACGAGAGGCTCGAGGACGCTGTTCTCGACTGTCCAGCCCAGACAGCTTCACGTCAACGGCGGCTTCATCCTCGTCAGCGAAGACATCTACTGCCACGTCTACGTCGCAGGAGCGCGGACGTTGACATGCTCGTTGGTCTATGGAGGCGGCGGCGCGCCGAAGACGCACGGTTTCGACATCAGCGACCGCTCGTTGGTCGTGTTCCGCTACGACACGGCGGGTAACCGGCACGACACCAAGACGTTCTCCCAGCCCTAGCGCGAGTCGACCTGGAGGCACTGGGTTCCGCTAGTGATGCGGAGCTACCAGCTCGCCCGCGCCCGCGACGGCAACCCACGCATGCCGAGCGCCGCCGCGACCGCGAACGTGTCGAGGCCGAGCGTCAGAACGAAGAGGATCAGCTTGAGCAGGGCACGAGGGTACCCACCGCCGGACGCGGAAACCTCGAGGGCCGGCCCAGGTCATCGCTAGTGAAGAAGCCTCCCAGTACGAGGGCGTAGGAACATCCGTGCCGACAACGGCGGCGACGCTCTGGCGAGTGAGGACCGCGAGGAAGAGTTCCGAAGCGCAGTCCGCCGAGTAGCGCGGGGCGCCAAGTCGGCTACCACCGTGTCCACCTCACCACAGGCGACCAGCAGCCCGAAGCGTTACGACTCTTCCAGGCCGCCGGTTACGAGGGCGTACCGCCGTTCACCGACGGCGCCTTCACAACACACTGGATGCAGAAGGCGCTCGGCTAGATCGACAGACGCAGAGGGGCGGGGCCAGACGTTCACTCCTCCGCGCCCGGCACTTCCTCGGTCAGCGATCGGTCGCGCCCGAGAGCCAAATAGCGCCGAAGCGCGATCACCGCCCAGATCGCCTCGACGACACCGAAGGGCCATGTACCCGCCAGGAACCCGTACACGCTTTACATGCCGCATCCGACAGCGAACAAGAGCACGAAGAGCCGATGGCGGCTCTCGAGCGCGTACATCAACATCATGATGGTAAGAACGCTCGCGCCGAAAAGAGTCAGCATGCCGCCATTGTGAATGAGGCGGTCCCTCGTTCTCTGTGAGCGCTATGTGAGTCGCTCGGCGGCAATCTCGTCGCAGAGCCGTAGGCATTCGGCGCAGATTTCGACGGCGCCGGTCGAAGCGACCGGGACCGGTCCGCGTCGCGTTCCGTAGAAGCGACGGCGTTCGTGGGTCTGATCGTCGGGGACGCCTGCGAGGACACCGAGCGGTGTCCTCTACTACTCGTGCGTCTCGCCCTTCGCCTTCGACATGCTCGGCTGCCCGTTCGGCTTCACGATGAGCCAGATTCCACCGTTGATGTTGAGTTGCTGGCATCCGATCTCGCCGGCAGCGTGGCTCTCGCCAGACATGTTGTCGAAGTAGAGCGGATGCCCGTTGTAGGTCACCTGGACCGTACCGTTCTTCCGGGTCGTCGTCCCAAGCAGGTTCGCGTTGACGCCCGGGCCTGCCAGGGGCGCCCCGTGCGTGAGGAGCGGATGCCAAGCTTTCGCGCAGGCCCCGTAGCACGTGCTCTTCGACCGGCGATCAGGCGCGAACATGTAAACGGCTTGGCCGCCGGGCCCGAACAGGACTTTTCCATAGGCCGAATCGTGGACGCTCAACTTTGCCGCGCCCCCGGCCGCCGCCGACGCCCCGACAGCGAGCACCGCCGCCGCGGCGGCGACCGCCACACCGAGCCCGACCGACTGCAATCCGTATCTCATCCGACGCTCCTTCCCATATCCGAGGCGATACCGACACCAGGAGATACACGCGACTCGCGCTCGTCGGATGCACGGGCGCTGCCGCGTCCTCCCAGCGTCACCTGTTATCTGCCGCCATCGCAGAGGAGAGCACGCCGGTGACGACGAGGAGCAGCGCGAGCGTTCCCCGCATCCTCAGAGGCTCCCGCTCGCGACCGTGTGGCCCGGTGTCGGTGCCTCGTTTCCGCGCGTGATCGCAACTTGCGTCCAGCGCCCGGCTGGCGCAACCGCGTCGATGGCGCATGAACCTTCTCCATTGGGCCGGAACGAGCGCACCATTTCGCTCCCGTCCGGACCGACGAGCCAGAGCGCGTAGGCGCGCGTGTCGCTGGTCGGGAATCCCTCCGCGACGAGACGAAGGGACTGCGTCGCTCCCGTCGGCTTCCCGATTGTGAGCTCGGCCTCGAGGCCGCTGCTGGTCGCAGTGAGAGTGAGGTGGCGCGCGGGCTGGAACCCGACCGCAGGCCGGGCCGGCTCCCGCAGACTTGCCTGCCAGATCGCAATACCGAGCGCGGGAACTGCGAGCGCGGCCGAGAGAACGAGCGCCCGTCGGCGCCTACGGGGTCGCTTGGGTTCGGGGGCGTTGAGCGCCGGGATCGCCAGCACGCGCGCTGCAAGACGCGCATCCGGTACGGGGATCCGGTCGCCGTGCGCCGCCTGCAGGATCCGGTCGACCCGCTCAAGCGCTTGCAACCGAGTTGTGCAGCGCGCGCAGTTCGAGACGTGCGTACGGAGCGCGGACTCGTCGACCTCGGCGGCGCGGACTCCTACGAGCCCCGCAAGCCTCGGGTACGCCTCCTGGTGCGTCACTCCTGCTCCTCCGCGAAGTCGGCGAGGCGTCCGAGCGCGCGACGGATCCGACCCTTGACCGTGCCGAGCGGCAGATCGAGACGCTGCGCCACCTGCGTGTGGGTGAGATCCTCGAAATAGGCGAGCTCGATCGCGGCGCGCTCGTGTTCCGAAAGCCGGGCAAGGTTGGTCTCGAGCCAGAAGCGATCCGCCGGGTCGGCGTCCTGATGCGGCTCGAGGTTCGCCGTTTCCTGCGGCCTTGGCTGTCGGATCCGCGCGAGGTTCAAGGCGGTGTTGCGAGCGATCGTGTACATCCAGCCGGCCGCGTTGCCGCGCCGTGGATCGAACTGGCCGGCGCTGCGCCAAATCCGCACGAACGCCTCTTGCGCGGCGTCCTCGGCCGAGTCCTGGTCGACGAGGATCCGCCGGCAGACTGAATAGACCGCAGCGCCGCTCCTTGCCCATAGCGCGCCGAACGCAGCCTCGCTACCACCAGCAACCAACCGCAACAGCTCCGCGTCGCTCGCACCCGGATCCGCTCCGGCCTCGCCGCGGATCACGGCGCTGTCAATCGGGTCAGCCGACGCCACTGCCTTCTCTACACGCGAGAACCACGGTTCGGATGCCACGGCCAGCCGAATCATGTCGGCTCCAGACCACGGCGCCGCCGTGCGGTTCGAGCGTTGAACCCCTAGGGAGGGCGAAGCGAGGTGGCGAGTCGCAAGGAGGCGAAGGCGAAGTGGCACGACGCACGTCGGGAGGCGCAAGTACGCGCCGCGGCCGGGGCGACGCGGGCACAATTCCAGCGAACCGACGGAACAATTGGAGGAACGGATGAGCGACGATCAGGAACGACCCGCGATCGCATGCTCGCTCGCCCAGGCTGACCTCGCCGATCGCCGGGATCGATGGCTCCGGCTCGCTGAGCGGGCGATCATCGATGTCCTCACCACCGACACCGGTCTTCGCCTGCGCATCCGTCAAGGGCCCGGCGTCGAGGCCGAGCTCCATCAGCTTGCCGCGCTAGAACGAGAGTGCTGTGCGTTCGCTGAATGGTCCGTCCACACCCACGGTGAGGAGGTGGTCCTAGACGTGATCGCGGACAGAACGGAAGGCATCACGGCCGTGCAAAGCATGTTCCTTTCGCTCCGTCTCCAGGCTGGCGACACGGCCCCGCTTGGGGACAGGTCTTGGGGACAGGTTCGGGGACCCTCAGGGCCCGTCGAGGCGCTTCGGGGAAGAGGTGAACCTGCCGACAAAACGGCTTAGCTTCGCGAAAAACGAGGCAGGAAGCGCGCTCCCGCCGACCCGCCGCAGAAGCACGAATCCTCCATGGTAAGGAGGGGGTCGACGGTTCGAGTCCGTCAGAGGGCTTCAGAGAAAGGCCTGCAAATCACTCATTCTGCTTGTCCGCCTTGTAAACGCGTGTCACGCGCGGGCACTCGCGGGCACTACCTGATGTTCCCTCGGTCGGCGCATCGGCAGGCGGAATTCGGCTTTTCAAGCGGATCCGAACCGGTCTGACCCCCTCCATGCGGCTTGGGCAGTTACCCGTAAGCGCGCCGCCGGCGGGCGGTTAGGCGAGCGGGCGATCGATGATGTAGCGCCAGGCGCCGCGGATCCGAGTGATGACCGGGCCGGAAACGGACGAACTCCGTGTGCTTGCCCGCCTGGGCGGCGATTGACCCCTACCTGCGGCCGCCGGCGAGCGCGTCGAGCGCTACCGCTTCCACTGTCCGACGAGCAGGTTCTCCATCTTCTCGGGCGGAAGCGGCGGCCCGGGAAGCGGTTCAAGCGCTGCTCCCTCGGGCCGTAGACCCTGGAGGGTGATCGTGTAGTAGCGGCGCCAGAGGTTCGGATCGACCTCCGCAGCGGCGTCCATCACAGCGCCGACCATCGTCTGCAGCAGGCCGAAATCCTGTGTCACGCAGTCCGCGCGGACGACTCCAGCTGCCTGGCCGCGCTCGATCAGCTGGGCGGCGAGCGGATGAAGCTGCGCGCGGAACTGACGCGCCCGATCCGGCGCTTGCGGCGCCGTCCCGAGCAGTAGCTCCTTGAGCCCCCGGTTGCGCGCCTGGTTTTCGAGCATCTGCTCGTGAACCCAGACGATGCTCTCCCAAGGATCCGGGTTGGCGAGCGCCTGCTCGAAGAGGGCGGTCAGCTCGGCCAGGTGCTCCTCGAAGATCGCGTCGATCAGCGGCTTCTTGTCGGGGAAGTGGCGATAGATCGTCCCGACGCCGACACCGGCCCTAGCAGCGATGTCGTGCAGGGTCACGCTGAGCCCGCGCTCGGCGAACAGCTCCTTCGCTGCATCGAGGATCCGCTGCCGGTTGCGAGCGGCGTCCTTACGCGGCGGCTTCTCGGCGGTGGCCATGCGCTCAGCCTAGCAACGAAACGGACGGTGTGTGTCCGTTTCTTGCTATGGTGACTTGCGAAACGGACTAATGGCGTCCGTTTGAGACATCACCACGGATTTGTAGGAAAGACGGAAGGACAGCAAGAGCTATGCAAATCACACGCAACAGCATTGAGACGGGCCGCGGTCCCGCCGATTGGTTCACCGGCACGGTCTTCATCGACCCGGTCGCCGCGGCCGCCCCGCTGAGCGCCGCAGCAGTCCACTTCACACCGGGCGCGCGGACGGCCTGGCACACCCACCCGCTCGGCCAGACGATCTTCGTCACCGAGGGCGTCGGCCTCTGCCAGCGCGAGGGCGGGCCGGTCGAGGCCATTCGCCCCGGTGACCGCGTCTTCTTCGAGCCGGGTGAGAACCACTGGCACGGCGCCGCGGCGACGCGATTCATGACGCACATCGCCATGCAGCTCGCCGACGAGACCGGCAGCCCCGTCACCTGGGGCGAGCACGTCAGCGACGAGGAATACGGCCAGGCGCCCGATCTCACGGGGGTGAAGCAGTAATGCGCGGAACGGTCATGTATGCGGCCGGCGACGTTCGGATCGAGAACGTCCCCGACCCGACGATCAAGGAACCGACCGACGCGGTAATCCGAGTTACGCGCGCCTGCATCTGCGGTTCCGACCTCTGGCCTTACCAGTCGCTGAAGGAGAGCGACGGCCCGCGCGTTATGGGGCACGAGGCGATCGGCGTCGTCGAGGAGATCGGAAGCGATGTCCACACCATCAAGGTCGGCGCTGTCGTCGTCATGCCGTTCGCCTTTTCCGATGGCACCTGCATGTTCTGCGACGAGGGACTGCAGACCGAGTGCATCCACGGCGGCTTCTTCGGGAACACCGGGGTGCCGGGCGCGCAGTCGGAAGCGGTGCGCATCCCCCTCGCGGACGGAACGCTCTATCCCCTGCCGGTTGACGAGGACGACGCGCTGATGCCGTCGCTTCTGACGCTTTCGGACGTGCTTGGAACCGGGCATCACGCGGCAGTCGTCGCCAAGGTGGGCCCCGGTAAGAGCGTCGCCGTTGTAGGCGACGGCGCCGTCGGCCTCTGCGGCGTAATCGCCGCGAAGCGACTCGGCGCCGAGCAGATCATCATCATGGGCCGCCACGAAGTCCGCACGCAGCTAGGGCGTGACTTCGGAGCGAACGATGTCGTCAGCGAACGCGGCCCGGAGGCAGTCGAGCGCCTCATGACGCTGACCGACGGCTACGGCGTCGACGCAGTCCTCGAATGCGTCGGGCTTGACCAGTCGATGGAGACCGCGATCGAGATCGCCCGACCTGGCGGCGCAGTCGGACGGGTCGGCGTTCCCCAGCACGAGCGGATGCCGGGCGCGCAGCCGTCCTTCTACAAGAACGTCACGATCGGCGGCGGCCCCGCACCCGTGCGCGCCTACATCGACGAGCTTCTCCCCGACATCCTCGAAGGGCACATCGAGCCCGGCCGCGTCTTCGACCGCACCGTCGACCTCGCCGGCGTCCCGGAGGGCTACCGCACGATGAACGACCGCGAGTCGATCAAGGTGCTGGTGAAGCCCTGATGGCCATGTGGTCAGACGACGAGCTGCGCAGCATCGAGGAGGCCGAGGAACTTGAACTTGCCTCCGTTCGCAGCGACGACACATTTCGGCGACCGGTGACCATGTGGGTCGTCCGCCACGGCGACGACATCTACGTGCGCTCAGTCAATGGCCGTGGCTCCTCCTGGTTCCGCGGCACTCAGACAAAGCACGACGCGCGCATCGAAGCGGGCGGCGTCACGAAAGACGTGAGCCTCGTCGAAACCGACGAGCTGCTCGGCGAGGTCGACGCCGCCTACGAGGCCAAATACGGCCGGCGCTACCCCTCGATCGTCCCGTCGATCGTCGCCCCTGAAGCACGTGCCGCGCAGCTAAAGCTCGTGGCAAGCGAGGAGAAAAGATGAAGACACGCACACTCGGACAGAACCTGCAGGTCTCGGCGATCGGGCTCGGCTGCATGGGCATGAGCCAGAGCTTCCCGCCGATCCCGGAACGGAAGGACTCAATCGCCGTCCTTCGCGGCGCCGTCGAGCGCGGCGTCACCTTCTTTGACACCGCACAGGTCTATGGGCCGTTCGATAACGAAGAGCTACTCGGCGAGGCGTTCTCGTCGATCCGCGAGCAGGTCGTGATCGCGACGAAGTTCGGGTTCGAGCTTTCGACTGGCCAGTCGCGCGGCACCGACAGCCGCCCGGAGACGATCAAGCGGTCGGTCGACGATTCGCTGCGCCGCCTGCAGACCGATTACATCGACCTGCTCTACCAGCACCGGGTCGATCCGAACGTCCGGATCGAGGATGTTGCAGGAGCGGTCAAGGAGCTGATCGCCGAGGGCAAGGTCAAGCACTTCGGGCTTTCGGAGGCGGGCGTGCAGACGATCCGCCGCGCCCACGCCGTCCAGCCGGTCACCGCGCTTCAGAGCGAGTACTCGCTCTGGTGGCGCGAGCCGGAGGGTGCGATCCTGCCGACGCTCGAGGAGCTCGGGGTCGGCTTCGTCCCCTTCAGTCCGCTCGGGAAGGGTTTCCTGACCGGCAAGATCGACGAGACGACGACGTTCGAAAGCGGCGACTTCCGCAACACCGTCCCGCGCTTCACCGACACCGAGGCGCGCAAGGCCAACCGGGCCTTCGTCGAGCTCTTGACACAGGTCGCGGAACGCAAGAACGCGACGCCCGCGCAAATCGCGCTCGCCTGGCTGCTCGCGCAGCGGCCGTGGATCGTGCCGATCCCTGGCACCACCAAGCTGCACCGGCTCGAGGAAAACATCGCCGCCGCCGAGATCGAGCTCACGCCCGACGACCTCCGCGAAATCGAGTCCGCGCGGATCGAGGCCCAGGGCGCCAGGTACTCCGAAGCAAACCAGCGGATGATCGACCGCTAGAACGCGCCACCATCCCTTAGCCCACACGTGAGGAGCACGCCATGAGCGAAGTCGTCGTCGTTATCGGAGCTGGATCGATCGGCCAGGCAATCGCCCGACGCGTCAGCGCCGGCAAACATGTCGTGCTCGCCGACCTGCGCCTCGAGAACGCCGACGCCGCCGCCGAGGTGATGCGAGACGCCGGCTTCGACGTGAGCACGGCAACCGTCGACGTGTCCTCACGCGAATCCGTACACGCGCTCGTTGAAACAGCCACTGCGCTCGGCGACGTCACGGGTGTCATCCACGCAGCCGGAGTCTCACCCAGCCAGGCCTCGCCGGCGACCATCCTTGCCGTCGACTTGTACGGAACCGCGCTCGTACTCGAGGAGTTCGGAAACGTCATTGCATTTGGAGGCGCCGGCGTGGTCATCGCGTCGCAGTCCGGGCACCGGCTCGGCGCCCTCACCCCGGACGAGAACACGGCACTGGCGGTCACCCCTGCCGACGAGTTGCTGAAGCTCCCCATGCTCCAGCCCGACCAGGTGACAGACCCGCTCCACGCCTACCAACTCGCCAAGCGCGGCAACTCCCTGCGCGTGATGGCCGAAGCCGTTCGCTGGGGGAAGCGAGGCGCCCGGATCAACACGATCAGTCCCGGCATCATCTTCACTCCGCTCGCCAGGGACGAGTTGACGGGCCCTCGCGGTGAGGGGTACCGGCGCATGATCGAACTCTGCCCCGTTGGGCGCGGCGGCACCCCAGACGAACTCGGAACCGTGGGCGCGCTTCTGATGGGATCGGACGGCGCGTTCATCACCGGCAGCGACTTCCTCATGGACGGCGGAGTTACCGCCTCCTACTTCTACGGCGAACTTGCGCCGCAGTAACGCGCCCCGTGGTGTGAAGCATCCAAGCCCGCGCGTCAGGGCGACGTCACCGGACTGGTCGAGGGAACACTGAGGGAACACCACCCCGACCAACGGCAGGCACGCGCGGTCACTCGTCGTCGGGCGATTCCTTCTTCTTGCGCGGCTTTCGTACCCGCGGCTTCCCGGCTTTGCCCGCGGTTCCCGCTTCGTCGCTCGATGGTAAGGAGGGGGTCGACGGTTCGAGTCCGTCAGAGGGCTTGAAAAGACCTGCAATCGGCGCTGCGTGTTGTCTGTGCTGTATCGCGGGGTAGGAGGGGGTCGGCGGGCGGAGCACAAAATGCCTTGTTTGCAGGGCTTTGGCTACGTGGGAATCTTGCGGTTTCTTACTTCCGACGGCCTGGAGGTCGCACCGGGGTCGCACGCTCTCTGCTGAGCTTGCGGCCGGCTGCGGCCGGCTGCTCTGTGACCGCCGAGCTCGACGCGATATGCGCCACTCCTCGTGGCAGAGGTGGCGCGTCAGGGGGTGACGACGATCTTCCCGCGGGCGTGGCCGTCTCTGAGATAGCGGATCGCGTCCGGAACCTCGTCGAGCGTGAACGTCCTGTCCACGACAGGCCTGATCGCCCCGCCCTCGAGCAGCTTCCGCAGCTCTTCCAAGTCCTGGCTGCGCTCCTTTGAGATGAAGAAGCCGAGCTTCTGAGGGACGAAGGGCGAGAGCGCGGCCGCCCGCAGTTGCCGCCGGATTCCGAGCCAGTTGCCGGCGTCTTCGGCGCCGACGATCACGAGCGTCCCCCGTGGCGTCAGGGCGCGCCGCAGCTGGGAGAGGGGGCGGTTGCCGGCGATGTCGAGGATCACGTCGTAGCGGTTGCGGCCGTCGGCGAAGTCCTCTTTGGTGTAGTCGATCACGTGGTCGGCGCCGATCGAGCGCACGAACTCGGTCTTCGCAGTGCTGCAGACGCCTGTGACTTCTGCCTCGTCTGCCTTCGCGACTTGCACTGCGAACGTCCCGACGCCGCCGGCCGCACCGATGATCAGCACCCGTTGACCGGCGCGAACACCGCCGTGCTCGCGGACCGCCTGCAGAGCGGCATAGCCCGAGATCGGGGTGGCGGCAGCCTGCTCGAAGCTCACGTTCTCCGGCTTCGAGACGACGCGATCGGCGCGGGCGACGGCGTACTCGGCGAACGAGCCGCGGCAGGTGCCGAAAATCTCGTCTCCCGGTCGAGACGGGCCCGCGTTTGGACCGACCGCCTCGACGTGTCCGGCCACGTCGTAGCCGAGCAACCGGTTCTTCGGCGCACGAATGCCGAAGCCCGCAAAGCGCATCACGTACGGCATCCCGACCATCAGGTGCCAGACGCCCTGGTCGACGCCCGCCGCATGCACGCGCACCAACACCTCGCCCTCGCCCGCGACTGGCTTGTCGACCTCCCCGAGCCGCAGAACGTCGACGGAGCCGTACGCGTCCCGCACAACTGCCCTCATGGCTGCTCCATCTTGGTCCATCTCGAGTTCACGAGACCGCCTAGTGGTGGAACTGAACACCCGCGGCGATCTCGCCAGCGATGGTTGCGGCGACAACCCAGTCGATGACAAGGCAAAAGGGCGGCCACCAACGCGTACCGGCGACGAACTGGTGGCGGTGCTGCCAGAGGTCCTTGAAGCCGTGGCCGGCGAGGCCGAGCACGAGCAGCCAGGGGGATCCGGTGACCGCCGCAGCGGCCACGACTATGAACGCTGTCGCGACGGTGGTCTCGACGGCGATCACGGTTGGGCGTCCGTCGGCGACCGCGAAACCGATGTAGACCGGGGCGATCACGGCGAGCCCGAGGGCGTAGACGGTTGCCGTGTCGAGCCACCAGAAGGCGAGCGGGGACGCGACCTGCAGTAGGCCGAAGGCGACGCCCCATGCGATTGGGGAACGAACGAGCTCCTCACTCCTGCCGCGGGCCGCGGTCGGGGGTGTCGGGCGTTGGCCGGAGGTCGCAGTCATGCGTTTGCTCGAGTCAGCGCCTGTACGAGCTTTGCGACGTGCCGCTTGTGTTCGTCTATGAAGGCGGGGTCCCGCGCCTTCATTCCGAGGGCGGGCAGAAGGGTGTGCTCGTGCGCGAAGGGGTACCAGCAGAGCGCGACGAGGTCGAGTACGAGGCGTTGGGGTGAGATGCGCGCCTGCTTGGCGGCCGGGGTGAATGCTGTGATGGCGTCGTCGACGGGCTGGCCGAAGAAATCGGCGACGCGGCTTACGTCCCCGAGTGCTTCACGCTGGATGAGGCGGACGAAGTTCTGGTCGTGGGCGAGGAAGTCGAGGAAGGCGCCGATGTAGGAATCGACCGCGACTTCGGGGGCAGTGTGCTTGTTGGCTTCGGCGTATGCGCGCGCCATTGCCTGCTGCGCGCGCGAGACGACACGGGCGAGCACGGCCTCGTACAGCGCCTGTTTGCTGCCGTAGAAGTAGGCCGGCGTTGCGCGTGCGACGCCTGCGGCAGCGGCGATCTCGTGCATGCTCGCGGCGTCGAAGCCCCGTTCCGCGAACAGGTCCTCGGCGGCGGCAAGGATGAGCCCTTTCGTCCGTTCGGCGTCGCGCGGTGCCACAGATCCGGTAACCTAGCTGACCGATCAGCTAGCTGCTACGTTGGCTGGGCGCAGGCTCATGACGGATACACGACATCGCTGAGCACTCTCTAAAGGACCGGTTCGTGTCCACGGCGCGATCCGACGGTCATCTCGATGTGGTCGTGATCGGTGCCGGGCAAGCGGGCCTGGTGATGGGATACATGCTGGCTCGTCGCGTACTGCAGTTCGCGATCGTCGAGCGAAGTGATTCGGTCGCGTCTGCGTGGCGCGAGCGCTGGGACTCGCTGACCCTGTTCACGCCTCGGCGCTACAGCGCTCTTCCTGGGCTCGCGTTCGCGGGCGATCCGGACGGCTACCCGGGTCGGGACGAGGTGATCGAGTACCTCGAACGCTATGCGCAGATGTTCGAGCTCCCGATCGAGCTCAATCGCAATGTGCGCAGTCTTTCCGGCCACGACGGGCGCTTCGTCCTCGACCTCGATGGGTCGAGCATCACCGCCGACCAGGTCGTTGTTGCCACCGGCCCGTTCCAGGAGCCATGCATTCCTGCCCTTGCCGAGGACCTCAGCCCCGAGGTCTGGCAGGCGCACAGCACGGGATATCGGGGGCCGGCCGATGTTCCCGAGGGCACAGTCCTCGTCGTCGGCGGCGGGAACACTGGTTTTCAGCTCGCCAAGGAGCTCTCCAGCACCCACAAGGTCGTTCTCTCGGTCGGCTCGCGGCAGACACCGCTGCCGCAGCGCTTCGCCGGCCGCGACCTCTTCTGGTGGCTGACGAGGACGCGTCTGATCGACACGGCAGTCGAGTCGCGCCTGGGCCGACGGCTGAAAGACCGCGACACGCTGATCGGATCGAGCGCTCGCGAGCTCAAGCGTCGCTACCACGTCGAACTGAAGCCGCGCGCCGTCGCCGGCTCCGGGCGCACCGTTCGTTTTCAGGACGATGGCGAGCTCGAGGTAGATGTGGTGATCTGGGCCACCGGCTACCGGCCCGACTACTCCTGGATCGACCTGCCCATCCTCGACCCGAACGGGCGACTGCGACACCGACGTGGAGTATCCGACGTGCAGGGTCTGACTTTCCTCGGCCTCACCTGGCAGCACACGCGCGGCTCGGCCCTGCTCGGATGGGTGAAAAGCGATGCCGAGTTCATCGCCGATCGGATCGCCGCCTTTGAGGCAACCCAAGCAAGCCGAGCCACGGAAGGAGCAGTCAGCAATGGGAGATGAGTTTCCCAGAGAGACAGTGGGCCTCCTCGAGAGTAGCGAGAGCGAGATCGTCGAACTCGCGGACGGTGACGAGTTCGAGTTGCGGATCGCACCGGTCACCAAGGAGATCGAAGGTGCGACCGTCCGCATGCTCGCCTACAACGGATCGATCCCAGGCCCGACCATGAAGGTGCGGCAAGGCTCCGAGGTCCTCGTCCACGCGGTCAACGAAGGCGATCTTGAGGCGACGGTGCACTGGCATGGGCTACGCGTCGAGAACGAGTTCGACGGGACACACGAGACGCAGGGGCCGATGCCGGTCGGCGGAAGGTTCACCTACCGGCTTCGCTTCCCGGATCCAGGCCTTTACTGGTACCACCCGCACATCCGCCAGGACTACGGCCAGGAGCTGGGCCTCTACGCAAACATCATCGTCGTCCCGGACGAACCCGACTATTGGCCGCCCGCCCACCGCGAAGTCTTCGTGACGCTCGACGACATCCTGCTCGAGGACGGCAAGGTCGCCCCCTTCAGTCAGCACGAGACGAACTACGTCGCCATGGGACGCTTCGGCACGACGTTGCTCGTCGCCGGCGAGCCCGCGCCGATCTCGATGAACGCACGCCTCGATGAGGTCGTGCGCTTCTATCTCACGGACACGGCGAACACGCGCGTGTTCAAAGTCGGCGTGAACGGCGCGACGATGAAGCTCGTCGGCGGCGACAGCGGCCACGTCGAGCGCGAGCAACTGGTCGAGGACGTCATCGTCGCCCCATCGGAGCGCGTCGTCGTCGACGTCCTATTCGACAAGCCAGGGATCGTGACGCTCGAACACCGAACGCCGGAGCGGACTTATGTGCTGGCGGAGATCACCGTCGGGCAGGACGAAGCAGACCCAGAGCTCGCGAAGAAATTCGCCTCGCTACGCGTGAACGACGATCTCGTAGCAGAGCGGGAGCGGATCGCGCCCTATCTGGAAGCCGAGCCCGACAAGACGCTCGCGTTCGTAGCCGAGATGGACATGGGCGCGGAGGCGATGGAGGCCGGGACGGCCGTCCACGCCTGCCCAATGCACGAGGACATCGTCGCCACCTGGCAGGCCAAGTGCCCGACGTGCGGGATGAAGCTGATGCCCTCGCCGGCCGACAGCCCGCGGCCCAGCGCGTTCGCCTGCCCGATGCACCCGGAGATCACCGCGACCTGGGCAAGCGAGTGTCCGAAGTGCGGCATGACCCTCCGGCCGACCGCGTCCGAGGAGGCGTCGGATCAGCACCACCAGCACGAGCATTCCCATGACGCCGCGGGCGGGATCGAGTGGGAGGACGACATGGTCGAGGTCAATCGGACGACGACACCGGCGAACATGCGCTGGCTGCTCGTCGATCGCGAAACCGGCGCCAGCAATCACGCGATCGACTGGCGATTCCGCGTCGGCGACCAGGTCAAGATCCGCCTGGTCAACGAGATGGACTCGGATCACCCGATGCACCATCCGTTCCACATCCACGGCGCGGGGCGGTTCCTCATCCTCAGTCGCGACGGCGTCGTCGAGCCCAACCTCGTCTGGAAGGACACCGTGCTCGTGCGCACCGGTGAAACGGTGGACATCCTGCTCGACGTCTCGAACCCCGGCCTCTGGATGTCGCACTGCCACATCGCCGAACACCACGAGAGCGGGATGATGTTCAGCTTCCACGTCGATGCCTGAGCTCGCAGCGAGCCATGTGCCCGCGAAGGCCGAGGGAGCGGACGAGCAGGTAGGCCAGACGTCGGCGCGCGGCCACATCGGTCTGATCGTGCTCGGGTCAATCGCCGTTGGTCTCGGCGTCGGCCTCGTTCTCGACCTGCTCGTCTCCGGCGGTGGCCGCGAGCCGGTGATCACGGGGTTCGCCTTGCTTTCGCTCGCAATCGGCTGCGCGACGCTGGCGCAACTCTCCGCGCGCCGCACGAACCAGCCCCAGGATTGGGCGCGTCTCCCCGCCATCTCGTTTGGCGTGAGCGGCGCCGCGATCCTGATCCTCCGCCCCAGCGGCCACGTCCTTGGACTGCTCGGCTGGGTCTGGCCCATCCTCCTCCTGGTGGTCGTCGTCTGGATGGTCCGGGGCTCTCGTCGATCACTCCATAACTGGTCGCGACGGGCCCTCCTCTACCCCGCCTTCGTCCTGCTCGCGCTCATCGCCCTTGGCGGCGTATTCGAGACCGTCACGGAAGCGGCGACGAGCAACAACCCCCCACTCGGCGGTCGCACCTATGCCGTCAACGGCCACAGCCTCTACCTGCGCTGTACAGGTTCGGGCTCTCCGGCCGTGATCTTGTTCAACGGGCTGGGAGAACGAACGCCGAGCTGGGCATGGGTGCAAGGCGATGTCGCGCGCCAGACCCGGGTCTGCGCCTTCGACCGCGCGGGACATGGTTGGAGCGGACCGGGGCCAGCCGAGCAGGATGCGCACCAGCTCGCAGCGGACGTGCACGGTCTCCTGACAGCTGCGAAGGTTCCCGGCCCCTACGTCGTCGCGGGACACTCCGTCGGCGGCACCTACGCCCTCGCCTACGCGATGGATTACCCGAAGGACGTGGCCGGGATCGCGTTAATCGACTCGGCCAGCCCCTATCAGTTCGATCTGCCGTCGTATCCCGCCTTCTACTCGCTGTGGCGTCGCGCGTCCGCGCTGCTGCCGACGCTGGCGCGAGCCGGAGTCGCGCGCCTCTACTCGCTCGGGATGGGCTTCAGCTCACTCCCTCCCGATGCCCGTCGCCAGGCGCGCGCGTTCAGTTCCTCGCCACGCGAGATGCGGGCCGATCGAGACGAGTTCGCGATCCTGCGAACCGTTTTTCGTCAAGACCAAGCTCTCAAGAGTCTCGGCGCAAAGCCGCTGTTCGTCCTGACAGCCGATGTCGGACAGCAGTCGGGCTGGCCGGCGGCGCAGAACAAACTCGCGACTCTCTCGACAAACGGCATCCGTAAGACGGCGCACACGTCACACGCTGCGCTCGTCGAGGACAGGCAGTACGCGGCCGTTACCGGTCGAGCAATCGAGGCGGTCGTTCGCTCTGTCCGCACGAGCGCACCGCTTGCCGCGTCTCACAACGCAAACATGACGACGGCGCTGGGTGCTTCGCCGACGACAACGCTCAAAGTTCCCGCCACTACGGGAGCGTTCCACGTTGGGACACGTTCGATGGCGTTGACGGATCGCGCTCGCAGCGAGCCCGAAGCGCCCAAGCAGCCGCGGTCGCTGGTCATCCAGCTGTGGTACCCGGCCGCGGCCGGAACGCGTTCGGCACCCTACATGCCGTCGGCGGTCGCGCGTTACCTCGCGGGCAGCGCCGGCGTTCAGCCGGCCCTCCTGGAGTCGGTGAAACTCGATGCTCTGGCTGACGTGGCTCCGTTGCCGCGCAAAGGTGGTTGGCCGATTGTTCTCTTCTCGCCTGGGTTCGGAGTGGAGCGCCAGCTCTACACCGGGCTGGTCGAAGACCTCGCCAGCCACGGTTACGTCGTCGTGGCGATCGACCACCCCCATGACGCGAGCATCGTCGAGTTTCCCGACGGCCACGTCGTCCGTCCTCGCTCTCAGATGAACATCATCAACGCGCTCTCGGTTCGCGTCGCGGACACCCGCTTCGTGTTAACGGAGCTCGCGCGGCTTGATCGAGCAGGGGTCTTTGCGGGTCGACTCGACCTCGAGCACGTCGGGATGTTCGGGCACTCGCTTGGTGGTGCGGCGGCTGCATCTGCGATGCTCGTCGACCTCCGTATCGACGCCGGTGCGGATCTGGATGGCGTGTTGTTTGGAGGCGCTCGTCTTCGTGGCCTGTCGCGCCCATTCATGCTCATGAGTGGTGAGCCCGGCTTTGCCTCCGACCCGAACCGCGCCGGCTTCTGGAGTCGGCTGCGCGCACCCCATTATGCCGTCGACATCAAAGATGCTCAGCATTTCGCGTTCAGCGATCTCGCGTTCTTCGCGCCCGAACTCACGCGGGCGAACCCGCGGGCCGGAGTCGACACTCTTGTCGGCAACGTCAACGGGCCAGCGACACTCGTGGCCGAGCGTGCCTATCTGATCGCGTTCTTCGACAGATTCCTGCGCGGGAACCACGAGCCGTTACTGACGCGGACGCCGGGACCCTTCGCCGGCGTGCGGCTAACCGTTGGGCGGTGACGGAGACGGCGCTGGAACCGCAGCTCGCACTCAAGCGGCGGGCAACGAGACTGCTCGATCGCATCGAGGCCCCTCCGGCTGTGATCCGGCTACGACCAGCTGCCGCCGAGTAGGGGTTCACGAGACGGAGAAGCGCGTTCTCGCGCCGTAGTACCAGCGGTCGCCGCCCGCGCAAGCCCTCTGTCCGTGCTGACGGCCGACGTCGGCCAGCAGTCGGGCTTCGGCTGTGTCTCCGCGAGTCTGTCCTGAGGCCAAAGTGTCGACGAGCTGAGAAGGGTATGGAGCCGCGCGGGCGCGGCTCGTAAACCGCGGAACGACGTTGGGGCCAGCATCACGAGCAGCGCCGGCCAAGCCAGATCAGACAGTCCAACCTGGAAGCGTTCTTCCGCCCTTGCATCCGATACCTCGCCGGTGTCGGTCACCGAACTGCGGCTCTGGAGGATTCGCGGTTGCTTCCGCTCGTCGAGCGGCAGCTGCCTTGTCTCGCTCTTCGAGTTCACTGTTCTCGCCCTCGCCTGTTACGCGGCTCCTCGACTGGCAGAGCCCTCCTCTCGGCCGGAGTGCTGGTGGCGGAGAGATCGCAGTGGGGGACAACGATTTGCTTCTTTTCCCTTGACTTGGACACCAATGTCTGATTTATTAGATCAGACAGCAGCGTCCAACTTAAGGAGCCACGTGATGCACCACCACAAGCCCAAGCACTCCAAGCAGCACATCCCGAGGGACATGGAAGACACCGGCTTGACGGCCGCACGCTGGCTTCTGCCGGTTCTGCTCGTCGCGCAGTTGATGGTCATCCTCGACATCACCGCCGTGAACATCGCGTTGCCGCACATCGCGACGGATCTGAAGATGAGCGGCTCGACGATCAGCTGGACGATCACCAGCTACTCGCTGATCTTCGGCAGCCTGCTGCTGTTCGGTGGTCGCGCTGCCGACCTCATCGGCCGTCGCCGGATGTTCCTGACCGGCCTCGGTGTCTTCACCGCTTCCTCCTTCGCCTCGGCGATGGCCGGAAGCGCCGCAATGCTGTTCGCGTCCCGCGCGGGACAAGGTCTCGGCGCGGCGATCCTCTCCCCGGCGGCGCTGTCGATCATCACGTCCGCGTTCCAGGGCTCGCAGCGCGCGAAGGCGCTCTCGGCCTGGGGTGCCGTCGGCGGCGCCGGCGCGGCGATCGGCGTCCTCGTCGGCGGCGTCCTCACCCAGTTCACCGACTGGCGGACGATCTTCTACGTCAACCTGCCGGTCGCCGCGATCCTGCTGTTCGCCTCCTTGAAGGTCGTCCCGGCCGACGTGCAGAAGCCGCGCTGGCGCGGTCTCGACCTCGCCGGCGCAGCGCTCGCCACAACGAGCCTCGCGGCGATCGTCTACGGGATCACCCAGGCGCACTCCGCCGGCTGGACTTCCATCCAGACTCACCTCTTCGGGATCGGCGGCGTCGTCGGGCTCGCAGCGTTTGCGATCTACGAGCTGCACATCGACACGCCGCTCCTCCGCGTCGAGCGGCTCGCCGACCGCGCGATCGGCGGCGGCCTCGCGCTGATGCTCGCCGTCGCAGGCACGATCTTCGGGCTCTTTCTGCTCAGCTCCCTCTACCTGCAGAACGTGCTCGGCTGGGGACCGCTCACCACGGGGCTCGCGTTCGTCCCACTCGCACTCTCAGCAGGGATCGGCTCGCACGCCGCTGGCCACCTGATCAGCAAGCACGGCGTGCGCGGCCCGCTCGCCGGAGCGTTCGCCGTCGCCGCCGTCGGCATGTTCCTCCTCTCCCGCGTCGGCGAGCACGGCAGCTACCTGGCCGACGTTCTGCCGGGCATGCTGATCGCCGGTGTGGCGCTCGGCGTCGCGACCGTGTCCGTCTCGATGGCGATCCTCACCGGCACACGCCAGGAAGAGAGCGGAATGATCTCCGGGCTCAACTCGACCGGCCACGAGATCGGCGGCACCCTCGGGATCGCCATCTTCTCGACGATCGCCGCCGGAAGCGGAGCGCTCCTCGGCCCGCAGGCAGCATCCGGAATCGGCGACGCGTTCCTGGTCGCCGCCCTCGTCGCTAGCCTCGCCAGCCTGATGGCGCTGGCGATCCTCCCTCGCGCCCAGCACTTCCTCGCCAAGCTGGCGCTCAACCCGCAGGCGATGCCCGTTCACTGAACCGATGGCAAAGACGAAGACACAGACCGACGCGTCCGCCCCGAAACGCCGCCGGGCGGACGCCGAGCGCAACATCAATACCATCATCAACGCCGCCCTCGAAGCGCTGGCGGACGATCCCGATGCAAGCATGGCCGAGATCGCCCGCCGCGCCGGCGTTGTCCGGGCGACGATCTACATGCACTTCCCGACCCGCGAAGCACTGCTCGACGCCGTCATGGAAAACGCCGTCGCGCAGGTCGCCGAAGCAACGCGGGCGGCCGAGCCAACGCAGGGCGAGCCTGACGAGGCACTGGAGCGCGTCCTCCGCGCCACCTGGCAGAAGCTCAGCGACTTTCAGACACTCCTCGCAATCAACACCAGCCGCCTCTCGGCGAAGGAGCTGCACCGCCGCCACCAGCCCGTCATGACGCAGTTCGTGCCGCTGATCGAGCGCGGCCAGGCGAAGGGCGTCTTTCGAAGCGACGTTCCGGTCTCGTGGCACCTCGCGATGATCCGCGCGATCGCCCACGCCGCCAGCGCAGAAGTGCGTAGCGGCCGAATCGCCGCGGCGGAAGTCGAGCCCACGATGCTCTCGACTGCGCTCGCCGCGGTGAGGCCCCTCTAGGCGGCCTCCTCAGGTTCATGGTAAGGAGGGGGTCGACGGTTCGAGTCCGTCAGACGGCTCTAAAAAGCCTGCAATTTCACGATTTCCTGTTGTCTGTGCTGAATTGCAGGTAAGGAGGGGGTCACGCGAACGAGCGGCATTGCAGCGCGTGGGTCAGATGCGACGATCGACGGAACGATCGTCGGATAGCGCTGGCCGTACTTGGCGTCGTAGGCAGCGTCAACGGCGTCGCTCGCGTCGTCGGTCTCGACGAGATCGACGTCCTTCTCGACGCCTCCGGCAGCGATGTGTGCCTGATGTCTGGTCTGTGCGCCGCGGAACCAGGACGAGCCGCGTCCATTGACCGAGCGGACGTAGATGTCGTCTCGTCGCGGACGACCCACATGATCACGGGCTGCCGCAGTGTTCCGTCTTGCCGGACCAATGCGAGCCGTAGCTCTTCCGCGTCGCCGATCTTGTCGAGCTCGTCGTTTGCCCACGTGGTCATCTGCACGCTCCTAGACAGGATGGAGCCGTAGCCCGGCGGGGCGCGGTGTCCGATCGTCGGCGGAGTGTGGTCGGCGCCTATGAGGTTCGCCCGTTTCTCCGGACATCCGAGCGCTTGGTCAGAGTCGCGCTCGGTGATGAAGGAGGAGCGTTATGCCACAGCGGTATCAGCGGCCCTATCCGCTCGAGTTTCGCCGTGAGGCGGTCGGCTTGGTCAAGGCGTCGGGCCGCTCGATTAGGCAGGTCGCTGGCGAGCTCGGTGTCAGCACGGAGTCGCTGCGGATCTGGGTGCGGCAGGATCAGCTCGATCGCGGCGAGCGCGATGACGGCCTGACCACGGATCAGCTCGAGGAGCTGCGCCGGCTGCGCCGCCAGGTGCGCGAGCTTGAGCAGGAGCGCGAGATCCTGAAGCGAGCGGTGACTTTCTTCGCGCGGGAGACCGATCGGCGGTGAGCTTGTACCGGCTGATCGACGAGGAGAGAGATCGCCAGTCCGTCTTCCGCCTGTGCCGGGCGCTCGGCGTGACGCGCTCCGGCTTCTACGACTGGCAACGGCAGCTGCTCTCGGATCGGGCGCTCGCTGACTGGCTGCTGACCGAGCAGATCCGGGCGATCTTCAGCGAGAGCGAGCAGACCTTACGGCTCCCCGCGGGTGTTCGAGGAGCTGACGCTCGGCCGCGGTGTCCGGATCGACGAAAAGCGTGTCACTCGGCTGATGCGGCAGGCCGGCTGGGAGCGTCCGGGTTTCTGCGTATGCATGATCAGTAGAGGAGCGTCATGCAGCCAGAGAAGATCCCGGATGAGCTGATCGATCAGTTGCTCACCGGTCGCGAGGGCCCGGAGGCGATTACGGGCCCTGATGGGTTGTTGAAGCAGCTGACGAAGCGCGTGGTGGAGCGGGCGGCGACGGCGGAGCTGAGCGGGCATCTCGGGTACGAGCTCGGCGGGGAGCGGCCGGAGAAGCAGGCCAACCGGCGCAACGGGAAGACGTCGAAGAGGTTGATCACCGAGCACGGGCCGGTCGAGGTCGAGTGCCGCGTGATCGTGAGGGCTCGTTCGAGCCGCTGATCGTGCCGAAGCACCAGCGCCGGTTCGCGGGCTTCGACGACAAGATCGTCTCGATGTACGCCCGTGGGATGTCAACGCGGGAGATCTCGAAGCACTTGGAGGAGATCTACGGCGTCGAGGTCGGGCGGGACACGATCAGCCGGGTCACCGACGCGATCCTCGACGACGTCAAGGAATGGCAGGCGCGCCCGCTCGAGAAGCTCTACCTGGTCGTCTGGCTCGATGCGCTCGTGCTCAAGATCCGCGACCAGGGCTCGGTCCGCAACAAGCACGCCTACTGGCGATCGGGGTCGGGATCGACGGGGTCGAGCACCCCAACGTTGAAGTCGAACAGCCTGCGCGGGTAGCGGGCTGTGAAGAGGATCGCGAAGAACGCGCCCACGCTCACGAGCAGGAACGCGACCCAGAGGAAGAAGAGCACGATGAAGTGCGGGATGGCCAGCAGCCACTTGACGAGCCAGAGACCGCGGCTGAGTTGCGGCGCGAGCTCACCGCTGAGCTGGAGCGGATAGCGGAACGTGGTTTCCAGTGCAGTCCTCTCGGTCGTCATGTCGCCACCGGTACCGGGGGGGCTTCGGGGGCAGGCTCGCGATGAGGGACACGAAGAACGACTCCCGTCCACCTGGGCATCCACCAGTTCCAGTCGCCGAGCAGCTTCATCAGCGCCGGCACGAGCAGGGCACGGATGACGGTGGCGTCGAAGATGATCCCCGCCGCGATGCCTATTGCGAGTGACTTGACCTCGTAGCCGGGTGTCGATGAGAGCACCAGGAAGGCGAACATGAGGATCAGGGCAGCGCTGGTCACGAGCTTTCCGGTACGTGCCAGGCCCAGCTCGATCGACTTGCTGGTGGAGCCGGTCTCGTCATAGGCCTCGCGCATTCGCGAGAGCATGAAGACCTCGTAGTCCATCGAGAGTCCGAACAGGAAGGCGAAGATCATCACCGGGATGTAGGCCGTGATCGACTGGGTTGCGGCGATGCCCCACAAGGAAGAGCCGTGGCCCTGCTGGAAGATGAAAACGACGATTCCGAACGTCGCCGCGAGCGAGACGAGGTTCAGGAGCACCGCCTTGACCGCCAGCACAACCGAGCGGAATGCCCGCGTCAGCAGCACGAGGGTCAGCAGCAGGACGAGGCCGAGTGCGAACGGGAAGCTGCCGAACAAGGCGTGCAGGAAGTCGCGGTTGGTGGCGGCGATGCCGGTCAGCGTTCCGTTCGTCCCCTTCAGCGCCCGGTTGGCACGATCGATCGTCGTCTGGATGCCGGGCGCGGCACCGTCGATCGTGGCGAACGCCTCGACGAACGAGTTCTCGCCTTTGCGCCAGCCAGCCGTGCGTGGCGCCGCTGCACCGACGACGCCGGGCACCTTGGCCAGTCTGGCAGCGACCAGCTGGGCGTTGCCTCCGTGCTCGACGAGGACGTTCAACGGTTTCATGACGCCGGGACTGATCCCCGCCGCGGCGAGCTGAGCGCGGCCGGCGATCGCCGTCCCGCTGCCGGGGAAGTACTTGAGCTGCGCCTCGTTCGGGTTCAGCTGCGTGCCCAGGCCAGCAAGCACCGCGACGATTACGAGGCCGACCGCGCCGACAGCGATCGGGCGCCGAATCACGAAGCGTGCCCAGCGACCCCAAGCACCGTCTTCGGGATGACCGCTGTCGATCAAGCGCCGCGGCATCACCCGGACGCTATTGACCCGTTGTCCGAGCACGGCGAGCATCGCTGGCAGCAGCGTTAGCGTCGCCAGCACCGAGACGATCGGGATCAACATACCGCCGATCCCCATTCCACGCAGCAACGGCAGCGGCAAGACGATCATCGACAGCAAACCGACCGCAACCGTCGAGCCCGAGACGATCACCGAATGGCCGGCATGGGTCATCGTCTCGACGAGCGCCGATTCGACGTCGTTTCCCTCCCGCAGCTCGTCGCGGAAGCGGAAGACCATCAGCAGTGCGTAATCGATCGCAACGCCGAGACCGACCAGCGCGATCAGGAACAACACGATGATCGAGACGTTGGTGACGTAGGTCAGGAGCCAGACGAGCGTGAAGGTATTGAGGATCGCGGCGACCGCGACGACGAGCGGCATCAAGACCGCGGGCAGAGTGCCGAAGACGAACAGCAAGATCACAAGCGCGCCGAGACCGCCGATCAGCGCCTCGAGCAAAACGCTCGAACCGCCGCTTGAACCGGTTGTGGTCGCTTCCTCGAGCGGCGCGTACCCGGTCACGTTGACGGTGACCCCAGCCGGAAGACCTACTGCCGCCGTCGCGCGCATCTTCGCGGCACCGCTTTTCACATCGAGCCGATCGGGGCCGGGCAGGTAAACCTGCAAGAAGGTCGTATGCCGGTCGTGCGAGGCGTACATCGGGTTGCCCGTCGAGAAGTACGAGCTCGTGAATGCGTGCGGGTTCGCGTTCACCACCCGCGTCATCGCAGCGCGCACAGCCGGGCTCTTCGTCACGTCGAGGCGTGACGAGTGGAAGACGACGACGTTCGGGGGCCGTACCCCGGCCCCAAGCGCCTTCAGCGTCCGCTGGCTCGCCTCGTAGGCCGGCTTACCGGGGATCGCGGTGCTCTGATACCAGCGCGAAGAGAGCTTGCCCGCGGCAACGCCGCCAACAAGGGTCAGGAGGATCCAGACAACGATCACCGGCCACCGGTAGCGGGCGGTGAAGCGGGCGAGGTTGCCTAGCCGGCTTGTGCGTCCAGTCGCTGACGGCGCGGCGATGCCGATGCTCGGGCCTTCCATGGGACTCCTCTCGATAGCGCTTCCCTGGACACCGGCTGGTGTCGCAGTACGCGTGTTCTCGAGGTCACCACAGGCCAACAACGGCGGTACGGGCCTCGAGCCGGCGAAACGAATGCTTCGTTACGCCTCATCGTCGAGGTGTCGCACCGGGTTAGCGTTGGGTACAGGCTACACCCTGTGGGAGGCTCGGCGAAACGGCGAGATGGTAGGGAGGGGTCACGCCGCTTGCTCGATGCGGCGATCTGCGGGTCTTTCGCTCCGCGCGGGTACGTGCGAAGCGCTTGCCTTGCTTTCGATGTCGGGGAGAACGGGATGCGTTCCACGCCGCCGAAACTGCAGGAGCCACGACTTGCGGGCAACTTTCGTTGCCATTTCTGGGAAAGCGCTCAGTGAGCCGGATGCGCGTCGCGAGGCGCCGCGCGAACATGCATCCGTTTACCGTGACTGCCGTGAACGCTCAAGATCTCGACCGGCTCGCCATCAGCAGGGCCGAACCAATGCGGCAGACGCGTGTCGAACTCTGCGACCTCGCCTGGCCCCATGGTGATGTCATGCTCTCCGAGGATCAGCCGCATCTGCCCGGAGAGCACATACAGCCACTCATACCCGTCGTGGGTGCGCAGGTTGCGCTCTCGTTCGGGCGGGATCACGACCTTCCAGACGGCGAGCCCGCTTGACTGCTGCGTGAGCGGGAAGACCAGTCGGCCATTGCGGGTGCGCGGCTTGAAGCGAATCCGCGGGTCGCCAACCTCCGGCGCGCCCACCAGCTCGTCGAGCGGCAGTTGATAAGTCTCGGCGAGCGGCAGCAGCAGCTCGAGGCTCGGTTTCCGTTGGCCGCTCTCGAGGCGCGAGAGCGTGCTCTTCGAGATACCGGTCTTCGCCGCGACGCTCGTCAAAGTGATGCCCCGGTGTGTACGCAGCCGCTTCAAGCGCGGGCCGACCTGGGCGAGAACATCCGGGATCGCGGACGAATGCGCCATGCCTCAACGCTACTCACGGTTCCCGGAAACGGCAACGAAAGTGGCGGAGGCGACGCGCGCCCGGCAGCGTGGTGGTCATGGATAGAGCACGCTATGACGTAGCGGTGATCGGGGGCGGCGCCGCCGGTCTGAGCGCCGCACTCGTCCTCGGACGTGCCCGGCGGCGGGTCGCCGTCGTCGACGCAGGCGCTCCGCGTAACGCGGCCGCCTCGCATATGCACGGCTTCCTGTCGCGTGACGGGATGCCGCCAGCAGACCTCCTTGCTGTGGGTCGTGAGGAGGCTGCTGACTACGGCGTCGCCTTCATCGAAGGGCAGGTCGTGTCGATCGAGCCCGGCTTCTCGGTCACCCTGGCAGATGGCGAAGCCCTAGAGGCCAGACGGCTGTTGCTCGCGACCGGAGCAACAGACGAGCTGCCGCCGATCCCCGGGCTTCGGGAACGGTGGGGCAAGGACTTCCTGCACTGCCCCTACTGCCACGGCTGGGAAGTTCGCGATCAGCCGCTCGGCGTTCTCAGCACCGGCACCGGCTCGGTCGAGCACGCACAGCTGATCCGCCAATGGTCCGACGACCTGATCTTCTTCACGCACACCGATGACCTCACCGATCCGGAGCGCGAGCAGCTCGAAGCCCGCGGCATCCGCGTCGTCGACGGCGAGGTTCGCGGGCTCGACGTGCAGGACGATCGCCTGAGGGGCGTGGTGCTCGGCGACGGTCGAACCGTTGAGCGGAACGCCCTCTTCGTCCGCCCCGACATCCGGCCTCGACTCGACGGCCTCGTCGAGCAACTCGACATCGAGGTCCATGACCATGGCTTCGTCCGCGTCGACGGCGCCGGAAGGACAAGCGTCCCGGGTGTCTGGGCTGCCGGGAACGTCGCGAACCCGCGCGCGCAAGTGATCACCGCGGCAGGCGAAGGATCAGCCGCAGCGATCTCCATCAACGCAGACCTTGTCGAGGAGGACATCGAACACGCCATTCACGCGGCGACTCAGAGCAGCCGTCAGTGATCCGAAAAGGACTCGAATGACCAACACACCTGAGAACCACCGCGCCCAGGTCCCGCCGCCGAGCAAGCATCAGCTCGCACTGATGATCTGGCTCTGCGTCTTCCCGACGCTCACGCGACCCCGCGTGGTGTCGGGTTGATCCGAAACCACGATTTCGCCTTCAGTGACTCCTCCGGCGGAGATCCCGGTCGGATCGGGACATCTGCCCCTGGCGCGCCGGGACGCCTTCGGCGGAGGCTTCGGGCTCGGCCCACAACCAGGAGGTGCTCGATGCTCCCAGTTCCAGCACGGTTCGCCGTATTTGCCTTCGGCGTCGCCGCAGGCGCTTGCGCGCTCGTTTTCGTCGGAGGCGCTTCCGCTCAGGGCGCGACAACCCTGACGTTCAACGAGCTCACGAAGGGCTCGACATTCGCGTTCGTTGACAACGCGCCCGCATCGAAGACGAAGGGCGAGCCGGCTGCTTCGGCCGGTGACGTGATCGTGTTCACGAACCCGCTCGCCCACGGTGGGAAGCGGATTGGGCGGCTCTACATGCATTGCACCGCTGTCGTTGCCGCGCCGGCCGCAAACAAGGCCGGATTTGCGTGCGAGGGCGTCGTGGGGCTCGGCGATGGGACGCTGACAATTCAAGCGCTCCTGCCTCATGCCGGCGCCACCGTTCACGGCGTCGTCACCGGCGGGACCGGTACGTACGCCAACGCCCGCGGCACGCTCGTTTCCAGGCCCACGAAGACGGGCGCCGATGACACGATCAGCCTCGTCAGGTGAGCGCCACGACGACTGTTGCGTCGGCTGCGATTCCGCGCCGCTGGGGTCGTCCGGGTCTTGCGTTGCTTCTCGGGCTGCTCGGGATTCCCGGGGTGACGCTCGCGTGGGACCTTCCGCTCGGCGGGTACTGGATCGGCCTGCCGCTTGCCGTCGCAGCGATCGTCCTTGGCGCCGGCGCGCGTGGGGCAAGTCCGCGCCGTGCTTGGGCGGCAATCGCACTCGGCGCGCTCGAGATCCTGTTCACTGTGAGCTGGCTCATGGTCGCTCTGCTCGGTTGACGCGGTGACGCCGTGCCGTACGCTTCCTGCCATGACGTCCCGGCTCCGCCGGGGTTGCCTGTGACCGAAGCGCTGCGCGTCCTGGTTGCCGACGACTCGGCCGACTTCCGCGAAGGCATCAGAGCCTTGCTCTCGTCCGTCGACGGCCTCGAGCTCGTGGGTGAGGCCGTCGACGGTGACGCGGCCGTCGCAGGGGCGCTCGACGTGCAGCCCGACGTCGTGTTGATGGACTTGCACATGCCGGGCCGAAACGGGATCGAGGCAACCCGCGCCATCGTCTCGGCGGCACCGCACATCGCCGTCCTCGTATTGACCATGCACGAGGACGACGAGTCGGTGTTCTCGGCCGTCCGCGCCGGTGCCCGCGGGTACCTCGTCAAGGGCGCGAGGCAGGCCGAGCTGCTGCGGGCGCTGCGCACAGTCGCCGACGGCGGCGCCGTGTTCGGCCCCGCGATCGCGCGGCGGATGATCGGCTTCTTCGAGGCGGCGGCCTCCGCGTCGCCCACTCCGTTCCCAGACCTGACGGCGCGCGAGCGCGAGATCCTCGACCTGGTCGCGCGTGGGTGGTCGAACCAGCAGATCGCGGCACAACTCGGCCTCTCGATCAAGACGATCCGCAACCACGTGTCGAGCGTCTTCACGAAGATCCAGGTCGTCGATCGGGCGCAGGCGATCGTGAAAGCCCGCGAGGCCGGGATCGGGAGCCGCGGATGACCGCCACCTCTGTCGCGATTCCACGGCTGAAGAACGCGGCGGCCGTCAGCGACGCGTCGGCCCGCCTCGTCTTCGGCGCCACCGTCGCCGCGGGAGCCGTTCTGTTCCTGCTCGCCTCGCTGCTCACAGTGCTCGTCGCAGCGCACGACGTTCCGGGGACGGGCCACCCCGGGACGTGGCATCAGGTGACGAAGCTCGTCGCGACGATACCGCTGCTGCCGCTCGGAGCGCTCATGGTCGCCCGGCTGCCGAGGAACGCGATCGGGTGGTTGCTGTATGCGACAGCGCTCGGAACAGCGATCTCCGTCGCGGCGCAGCAGTACGCGGTCTACTCGCACCTCGTCGACCGGCTACCCGCCGAGGTCTGGCTCGGCTGGATCGGGCAGTGGTCGGCCGGGGCGATGATCGCGCTCGTCAGCATCGCGCCGCTGCTCTTCCCGACCGGACGGCTCCCGTCGCGTCGGTGGCGCCCGGCGCTCTGGGTCGGCATCAGCGCCCAGTTGTTCCTCTGGTTTGGCGGGCTGCTCGCGCCACCCGAGGATCTGACGTTCCTCCGCAACCCGATCTCGAATGCCCGCTTCGTGCACGACGTGAGCCAGGCCGGAGGGATCGGGTGGTTCCTGATGATTCCCGCGTTCGTGGCCGGAATCGCGGCGCTCGTCGTCCGCCGGCGCACGGCGACCCGGGAGGTGGCAGAGCAGATCCGTCTCCTGATCAGGGCCGCGATCGTGGTCGCCGGCGCCTTCACCGTGTGCCTGATTTGGAGCTTCGCCGCGCCCGGCAGCTTTGACGCCGGCGCGGCCGTCGCGTGGCTCTCGGTGGGGTTCCTCGCCGGGACGATGGGCGTCGCGATCCTGCGCCACCGCCTGTACGGGCTCGACGTCTACGTCAACCGCTGGCTCGTCTACACGGCGCTGACCGTCGTCCTCGGCGGGCTCTACGTCGCGGTCGTGCTCGGCCTCGGCCGGCTGCTCGGACAGAACGCAAGCCTTGAAGTCGCTCTGCCCGCCACGGCCGCGGTGGCCGTCGCCTTCCAACCGGTCCGCGAGCGGCTGCAGCGGAGCGTCAACCGCCTGCTCTACGGCCAGCGCGACGAGCCCTACACCGCGATCTCGTCGCTCGGGCGCCGGCTCGGCGAGGCGATCGGGCAGACCGAGGTGCTCTCGGCGATGGTCGAGACGATCGCAGACGCGCTGCGGCTGCCGTACGTCGCGGTCGAGCTGGCCTCGCCTGCTGGGCTCGCCGCCGTCCACGGGGCGCCGGCGGCCGGTGTGGCGCTACGGCTGCCGCTCGTCCACGGCGGCGAGCCGGTCGGGACGCTGTTGATCGGCGCCCGCGCCCACGGAGAGGCACTCGGCGACGGCGACCGGCGTCTCCTCGACGACTTCGCCCGTCATGCAGCGGCAGCCGTGAGTACGATCGCGCTCTCGACCGAGGTGCAACGCTCGCGAGAGCAGCTCGTCACCGCGCGCGAGGAGGAGCGGCGGCGGCTCAGCGGCGATCTCCACGACGGTCTCGGCCCGACGCTCGCCGGCGCGATCCTGATGATCGAGGCCGCTCGCGGCATGGTCGCTCGCGACCCGACGGCCGTGGAGAAGCTGCTCGACCGTGTTGCGGCGAGCCTCGAGACAACGGTCGCCGACGTCCGCCGCCTCGTCTACGGGCTGCGCCCCCCCGCGCTCGAGCAGCTCGGCCTCGTCGAGGCGATCCGCCAACAGGCGTCGGCGCTCTCCGCCGGCGACGAACGGCAGATCGCGTGCGAGGTGGTCGCGCCCGACCCGATGCCGCCACTTCCGGCCGCGGTCGAGGTGGCCGTCTTCCGGATCGCGCAAGAAGCCCTCACGAACGTCGCTCGCCACGCACGCGCGCGAAACGCCTCGGTGAGCATCGCCGTCGCCGGCACACTCCGGCTCGAGATCCGCGACGACGGCCGCGGCCTTCCGGGCGCCATCCACTCCGGCGTCGGGTTGACCTCGATGCGGGAGCGAACGGCCGAGCTCGGCGGGAGCTTCGAGCTCGGCGCGGCGCCAGACCGCGGCACTCTGCTGACCGTGGAACTGCCGCTCGCGGAAGGCTGACTTTCACCTCCAACCGAGACAACATCTGGGGACAGGTCTTGGGACAAGTTCGGGGCGCCCCAGGGTTGCCCAGGGACGGTGCAGCACCAGATCTGAACCACAGCCAAAGCGCGTAGTTCCAGGCAACAACAAGGCGGGAAGCGCAACGCCTCCGAACCGTCGGCGAGCGCTTCAGCCTCCATGGTCTGGAGGGGGTCGACGGTTCGAGTCCGTCAGAGGGCTCTCGCCGCCGTGGGATCAGCCGCTTGTCGTAGCTCCTGGGGACACGTTTTGGGGATGTCTTTACCGCGCAACGTCGCCGCAGCTGGCAACGCGAGCTCGTGGCGGATCCCCGGCGTCTGCCCTGTCCGACCCCTGGCCGCCGATGCCGAGTCAACGACGACGTCGCATCGAGCTGAGCGGACGTCAGTACGCTATGCAGCCGTGACCGCCGTGCCTGAGCGGTGGAAGACGAACGCGGCGATCGTCGGCCTCGGCATCACCGAGATGGGGAAGATCTACGGCCGGAGCGCCGCCGACTTCGCGGCCGAAGCGGTCGCGCTCGCGCTCGAGGACGCCGGGCTCCAGAAGTCTGACATCGACGGCCTGCTCATCAACGGGAACGGCAACGTCGACATGACGCCGTACCTCCAGATGACGCTCGGCCTCGAGGACCTGACGATGCTGAACGTGATGAGCGCGGCCGGGTCGACGTCCGGCGCGATGGTCCAGTACGCAGCTCTCGCGCTCGACGCGGGCGTCGTGCGCAACGTCGTTATCCTCTATGCCGACGCGCCGCTCCAGGAAAAGGTCGGCGCCGGCGCGGCCTACGGGGCGCGAGGCGCCTGGAACGGCATGAACGGCCTGCGTGGCGCCTACGGCGAGTTCGGCGGCAATCCGCCGTACGCGCTCGCGGCGCGGAGGCACATGCACCTGTACGGCACGACTAGCGAGCAGCTAGGCGCGATCGCCGTCGCGCAGCGGAAGTGGGCGCTGATGAACCCACGCGCGCAGATGCGCAAGCCGATGACGCTCGAGGACCACCAGAGCTCGCGGATCGTGGTCGACCCGTTCCACCTGTTCGATTGTTGCCTCGTCTCGAACGGCGCCGTGGCGGTGATCCTGTCGACGGCCGAGCGCGCAAAGTACCTGCAGCAGCCGCCCGTGTACGTGCGGGCCGCCGCGCAGGCCGCGCCCGGCGACAACAAGCGCCGCGGCCGCGAGCCGGGGCTGGAGACCGGCGCGAAGCGGGCGGGCGAGCAGGCGTTCGCACAGGCGGGCATCACGCGAGACGAGGTCGACGTCCTCGAGCTGTACGACTGCTACACCTACACCGTCCTCGTCACGCTCGAGGACTACGGCTTCTGCGCGAAAGGCGAGGGCGGGCCGTTCGTCGAGGACGGCAAGCTCGGCCTCGGCGGCTCGCTCCCGACGAACACCGGCGGCGGCCAGCTCTCCTCGTTCTATATGTGGGGCTTCACGCCGCTCTCAGAGGCGGTGATCCAGGCGCGCGGCCAGGGCGGCGAGCGGCAGGTCGAGAAGAACGACATCGTGCTGGCGAGCGGAAACGGCGGCGTGCTGAACTTCCACTCGACGACGATCCTCAGCAAGCATGCCGCGTGAGGCGACGGTCGGGTCGGCGCGGCCGGTTCCTGTTCCCGACGAGGCGAGCGCGCCGTTCTTCGAGGGGGCGGCGCGGGGCGAGCTGATGCTCCAGCGCTGCGTGGCGTGCGGAGCGTTCATGTGGCCGGTGAAGACGCGCTGCGTCGAGTGCTTCTCGGGCGACGTCGAGTGGGCCCCGTCGAGCGGCCGCGCCGAGCTGTACAGCTGGGCGGTGGTGCACCAGAAGTATCCGGGATTCGAGGAGCCGTACGTGCTCGCGACGGTGGAGACGTCCGACGGCGTCCGCTTCAACACGAGCATCGTCGGCGCGGAGCCCGACGAGCTGGTGATCGGGATGCCGCTCGAGGTCGTGTTCGAACGCGTCTCGGACGACGTCGTCGTGCCGAAGTTCAGGCCGGCTACTTGAGCTAGTCGAAGACGAGCACAGGCTCGATCGTCGCCCCGACTCGGCAGCGAGCATGAACTCGGCATGCCGACGCCGAGCGCCACACGTCCGGCGCGCACCGAGGCCGTCGAGGCCTGGAAGAACGCGTCGACGCTCGTGCGCGAGCTGCCGGCGGCTCTCCACGGGGTCGATCGCGACGATCCGCGGGACGCTGAGCGCCACGGCGCGGTGACGTGTGGGAAGATTGCGTCATCGGCTACGAATTCGCGATCTACGAGAAGCGCGGGCGCCTCGCGTACGTCACGATCAACCGCCCGGAGGTGATGAACGCGCTTCACCTCGAGGCGCACGTCGAGGTGAAGGAGATCTGGGAGGACTTCCGCGACGACCCGGAGGTCTGGGTCGCGATCCTGACCGGCGCGGGCGAGCGGGCGTTCTCCGCGGGGAACGACCTGAAGGCGACGGCGCAGCGAACCGCATCCGGCACCGATATCCAGGGCAAGGCGCGACCGCCGTTCGGGCGAATCACCCGCGACTTCGACTGCCCGAAGCCGATGATCGCGGCCGTCAACGGCGTCGCCGTCGGCGGCGGGCTGGAGATGGCGCTCGCCTGCGACATCATCGTCGCCGCCGACCACGCCCGCTTCGGCCTTCCCGAGCCGCGGGTGGGGCTGTTCGCCGGCGCCGGGGGAATCCACCGGCTCGCGCGGCAGGTCCCGTTCCACCTGGCGATGGGGCTCCTGCTGACCGGCCGGATCATTTCGGCCGCCGAGGCGTACCGAATCGGTCTCGTCAACGAGGTCGTACCGCTCGCCGAGCTGATGCCGACGGCCGAGCGGTGGGCGAACGAGATCATCGAGTGCTCACCGCTGAGCATCCGGCTGACGAAGGAGGCCGTCTTCGACGGGCTCCAGTACTCCGTGGACGAGGCGCTCGAGCGTGACACCGAACGCCGCGAACGGCTGCTCGCGTCCGAGGACTACGTCGAGGGACCGAAGGCGTTCGCGGAGAAGCGGAAGCCGCAATGGACGGGCCGGTAACCGCCCCCCGGGACCTCGTGAGCCCAGGGCGCCTCAGGGCTCTCCTCTCGCCCAGGAGCGTCGCGATCGTCGGCGCGTCCGAGCGATCGGCGTGGTCGAGCGGCGCGTTTGCGAACTTTGCGAATCTCGGCTACGACGGCGCCGTCCACCTCGTGAACCCGAGGGGCGGCATCGTGCACGGGCGGCCGGCGGCGACGAGCTGCCGGGCGATCGGCGAGCCCATCGACCTCGCGTTGCTGCTCGTCGGCGCAGGCGCGGTACCGGACGCGCTCGAAGACGCCGCGGCCGCGGGTATCCGCCACGCGGTCGTGCTCGCCGCAGGGTTCGGCGAGACCGGCGAGGACGGCGTCACCGCCCAACAGCAGCTCGTCGACCTCTGTCGTCGGCTCGAGATCACGTGTGTCGGACCGAACTGCCTCGGCTTCGTGAACGTCGTCGACCGCGCTCCCGGCTGGTCGGGCGTCCTCCCGCCGCGCTTGGCGCCGGGGTCGGTTGCGATCGTGTCCCAGAGCGGCGCCACCGCCAGCGAGATCGCGACGTTCGCCGCGGCGCAGGCGATCGGCGTCAGCTTGATGATCTCGACCGGCAACGAAGCGATGGTCGACACGACGGCGATGGCGTCGGCGGTCCTCGAGGACGAGCGCGTGCGGGCGGTGGCGATGTTCGTCGAGTCGATTCGCGACCCGGAGCGGCTGCGGTCGCTCGCAGCGCGGGCCGCCGAGCTCCAGAAGCCGGTCGTGATGATGAAGGTGGGCACCAGCGCGCTGGCCGCCGAGATCGCGTTCACCCACACGGGGGCCCTCGTCGGCGACGATCGCCTCGTGGACGCCGCCCTCCGCCAGTGGGGCATCGTCCGGGTCCAGACGCTGGAGGAGCTCGCCGTCACCGCGGCGCTGCTCGCGCGGGCGGGGCCGCTTCCTCCGGGAGGCCTCGGCGTCGTCTCGATCTCCGGCGGCGCCTGCGACGTCGTCGCCGACCGTGCCGAGCTCGGCGGCCTTCCGTTACCCGCGTTCGCCGAGACCACACACGCCCGCCTCCGGGAGGTGCTCCCAGGCCACGGAACGGTGCGCAACCCGCTCGATATCACGGGAGCCGCGTCCGCGAGCCCCCAGCTCTTCGCCGACGCGCTGGAAGCGGTCGCGGGAGATCCGGCGGTGGCGGTGGTCGCGGCGGTGCACATCCTGCCGGTAGCGGAGCGGGCGGAGCGGTTCAGGCCGAGGCTCGAAGTGATCGCGGGCGGCCTTCGTGCGGCCGGCGAGCGCGGCATACTCGTCGCGCCGAGCTCGGGCGACATCGACGACGCCACGGCGAGCGTGCTCGACGAGATCGGCATCTCACACTCGATCACGGGGCTCCGCGATGCCGTCGACGCCGTCGCCAACGCGGTTCGCTGGTCGGCATGGCTACGGCGGCCCACCACAGCCGAGCCGGCGGGCGACGACCTGGAGCTGGCCGACCGAAGCGGCCACTGGTCGGAGGCGCGCGGGCTCGAGCTCCTCGCCGAACACGGGATCCCGGTCGCTCCTTGGCGGTTGGCGCGGACGCCAGAGGAAGCGGTCGCCGCGGCGCGCGACCTCGGGTACCCCGTCGTCGTCAAGATCGTCTCGCCGCAGATCCTGCACAAGAGCGACATCGGCGGCGTCGCGCTAGGAATCGGCGACGACGACGAGGTGCGCGGGGCGTTCGAGCGCGTCCTGGCCGTGGGTGCCGGCGTCGAGGGCGCACGTGTCGAGGGAGCGCTCGTAGCCGCGATGCGGAGCGGCGGCATCGAGATGATCGTCGGGCTCGTACGCGACCCGCAGTGGGGCCCGACGCTGGCAGTCGGGTTCGGCGGCGTGTGGGTTCACGTGCTCGAGGACACGAGCCTGCGGCTCCTGCCGGTCGGCGAGGAGGACGTCCGCGAGATGCTCGACGACCTGCGCGGCCGCGCGCTCCTCGCCGGGGTGCGCGGGTCCACTCCGGCGGACGTCGACCGGCTCGTCGAGACGATCGTTAGCTTTGCCCGCCTCGCCGAGCGGCTCGGCCCCCGGCTGGTCTCGATCGAGATCAACCCGCTTCGCGTCGACGGCGCCTCGGTCGAGGCGCTCGACGCCGTCGTCGTCTGGGAGTGACGAGCTGAGAACGACGTTCACTGAGCCGGTCGGCGTCGAGTACCCGCTCGGTGGCTTCATCGCTCGCGCGCACTGGCGGCGACGTCGCGTTCTCGCACGGGATCTCGCCGGCCCTTCGGACGCCGCCGCCCTACCTCGTAGAACGGGCGCAAGCGGCCGGCATCACCGTCGACGCTGCACAGTGTGGACCGCGCAGGTGGAACGAAGCGCGTCAGCGGCCCGTCGCCGATCAGACCTGCATTTCCGGTCGCCGGTCAATTTTCTGCGTTGTTGGAGTCGAGGCCGTCGGTCGCGGGAAGCCGCGTGCGCCGGAGATGAAGAGCGCGTACGAGCCTCGGCGAGGTCGGGACACGTGGCTCAACAACGAGCACGACACGCGTCCGCTGGTTGAGACCGGTCGGAGGAGTCGGCCGGCGGGTATGTCGTCAGATCCGCCAACAAGATATGGAGCCTTTATGTGAGCGGCTCGACGAGGTAGCGCTGGAATGTGGGCGCAACGATGTCGATGACCTCTGAGGCGCTCATAGACGCGAGCGGCTCCACGAGCACGACGTAGCGGGCGAGGGCGATGCCGACCACCTGGGCGCCGACGAGCACGGCGCGCGTGTCGGGGTCGTCGTCGGTCAGAGCTGACGCGAGCGCGCCGAGGTCGCGGGTGACGGTCTCGCGGACGAGCGCGGCCGCGTCGGGATGCGTCGTCGCGCAGCGGATTCGGCCGAGCACGACCGTTCGCGAGCCCGGATTTTCGAGCGCACCGACGACCAGCTGCGCCAGGCGCCGGCCGACGGTCTCGCGCGGTCCGTCGGCCAGATGCTCGAGGGCGTCGGCGACAGCCGGTGGCAGCACCATCACCTGCCGGAACAGGTCTTCCTTCGAGCCGTAGAAGTGGACGACGAGTGCGGGATCGACGCCGGCGGCGCCGGCGATACGGCGGAAGCTGGCGCGCTCGTAGCCGAGCTCGGCGAACAGGGAGCGGGCCGCGACCGCGATCTGCTCGCGGGTATCGCTCGCGCCGGCGCGCCGTCCGGTCCGTCTCGTCTGAGGCCTTGACATCGTCATCTCCTAACTCTACACTCGTTGACTTCAACGACTGTTGAGTTTAGCTGAAGGAGGCGACGTAGCTGAAGGAGGCGACGTCATGGAATCTCCACTCAAATTCGCAAGCGAGGAGCGGCAGCGCGCGGCGGTGCTGCGGGTCATGTGCCTCGCGCTGATGATGGTCGTCGCGGCGGTCGCGAGCCTCAACGTTGCCCTACCAGGGATCGCCCGCGACACCGGCGCCTCCCAAACGCAGCTGCAGTGGATCGTCGACGCCTACGCGATCGTCTTCGCCGCTCTACTGCTGCCCGCGGGCGCGATCGGCGACCGCTTCGGTCGCAAACCGCTGCTCGCAGGCGGGCTCGCCCTTTTCGGTTCCGTCTCCTTCGCGGCCCTCTTTGTCCACTCGCCGGGGACCCTGATCGCGCTCCGCGCCGGGATGGGCGTCGCAGCCGCGCTGATCATGCCCGTCACCCTCTCGGTCATCACAACGGTCTTCCCACCCGAGGAGCGCGGCAAAGCTGTCGGAACCTGGGTCGGCGTCGCCGCCGGCGGCGGCGTGATCGGCCTGCTCACCTCCGGCGTCCTGCTCCACTTCTTCTCTTGGTCATCGATCTTCGCGCTCAACGTCGTCCTCGCCTCGCTCGCGCTAGTCGGAACGCTGGCGATCGTTCCTGCGACGCGCGAGTCACGGCCGCCCCGACTCGACCCGATCGGCACGCTCGTCTCCGTGCTCGCGCTCGCGGCACTCGTGTTCGGCACGATCGAAGGCCCCGAACACGGCTGGGGTAACCCTCTGACGCTTGGTCCGCTGCTCGGCGGCTTGACCGGAATCTCGTTCTTCGTCATCTGGGAACTGCACCGGCGCGAACCGATGCTCGACCCACGCAACTTCCTACGCCGCGGTTTCGGAGCAGGATCATTGTCGATCTCGGTGCAGTTCTTCGCCGCCTTCGGCTTCCTCTTTCTCGCACTCCCCTACCTCCAGCTCGTGCTCGGATACTCCCCGCTCCGCGCGGCCGCTGCGCTCCTGCCGATGGCCCTCGTCGTCATCCCCCTCTCACGCTTCGCCCCGAAGATCGCCGCCGACGTCGGCGTCCGCGTCACCGGCCCGATCGGGCTCGGGCTGATGGCAACCGGCTTCATCGTCCTCTCCACGCTCGGCACCGCAGCCTCCTACTGGCACTTTCTCGCCGGCCTACTCCCTTTCGGTGCAGGCATGGCGCTCTCCGGGTCACCCGCAACCACCGCGATCGTCGCCTCCCTGCCGCGCAATAAGCAAGGCGTCGCGTCGGCGATCAACGACGTCTCGCGCGAGCTCGGAGGCGCACTCGGGATCGCCGTCCTCGGCAGCGTCCTCAACACCGCCTACCGCACCGGCGTCGAGCACCACACATCCGCGCTCCCCGCGAATCTCGCCGGCAAGGCCCGCGGCTCGCTTGGCGCCGCCCAGACAATCGGCCATCGACTCGGTGCACATGACCTCGTCACACACGCAACTTCCGCCTTCGTACATGGGGTCAACATCGCCCTCCTCGCCGGCGCGGGAGCCCTGATAGGCGGAGGCATTTTCGTCGCTCTCCGCGCACCCGGGCGCGCCGAATCGCAAGCAAACGCGAGCGCCCCAGCCGTCCCACCGCTCTCGTCGGCCGAAGCGCGAGCGACATAAGCCGTCACGCAGCCTCCACCGGCGCCCGGTTTGCAAGCTCATCGCTCATGACCGGCTGAGGTCTAGGGACGGCTTCAGGTCGCGCGCCAACTGCTGCTGCTCGTGGGCGAGGCGTGGGAGCCATTCCAGCCATTGTGGGAGGTACCAGTTCGCGTCGCCGAGGAGCCTCATCGTTGCCGGGAGCAGGAGGCCGCGGATCAGTGTCGCGTCGATGAGGACGGCGGCGGCGAGGCCGAGGCCGGCTTGCTTGAGCTCCAGCGACGACAGACTTGCGAAGAGCGCGAAGACGCAGACCATCACGACGGCAGCGGCGCTGACGACGCCGGCGGTCGAGACGATCGACCGCTGCACGGCGGCCTGCGTCTGCTCGCCCGCGTCGACGGCCTCGCGGACGCGGCTGAGGATGAAGACGTGGTAGTCCATCGAGAGCCCGAAGAGGACGACGAAGAGGAAGAGCGGGAGCCAGGAGACGATCGTGCCGTTGGCGTGGAAGCCGAGGATCGGCTGCGCCCAGTGATGCTGGAAGACGAGCGCGAGCACGCCGTAGGCGGCGCCGACGGAGAGGAGGTTGAGCGTGATCGCCTTGAGCGGGACGACGATCGAACGGAAGGCGACGAGGAGCAGAGCGAACGCCAGTGCGAGCACGAAGGCGAGCACGTACGGGAGCGCGTGCCGGATCTGGCGGGTGAAGTCGACATCCTCGGCTATGGCGCCGGTGAGCGCCGTCTCGACGCCGCGGATCTGCCCGGCGGTGGCTGGGATCAAGCGCTGACGGAGCGCGTCAATGGCGTGGCGGCTCGAGCCGTTCGCGCCGTTGCCGTTCAGCGGGAGGAACAGTGCGGCCGCGCTGCCGGAGCCGGTTGAGACGGTTCGAATCGGATCGACCGGCGGGTGCGCGAATCCGTCTGCGACCGCGAGCCGGCTCAGGCGCTGCAGATGTTCGCGCAGCACCTGCTGCGTCGTCGCCGGCGCTTCGACCACGACCACGGCCGTTTCGCCGGCGCTTGGGAAGGCGTGCCGGACATCGGCGAGCGCCTTGAGTGCGGGCTCGCTCTGCGCCGTCAGCGCGAGGTCGCTCGGCTTCGACAGCCGAAGCGACAGGGCCGGGTAGGCGAGCGTGAGAAGCAGCGCCGTCACGGTGAGCGCGGCAACGAGCGGGCGGCGCATGACGCGGTTCACGAGCGCGGACCAGAAGCGGCTGGCGCCTTCGGTGTGTGCGTGCGGCAGGAGCGGTATGCGACCGCGGTCGATGGACGGTCCGAGCAAGCGGAGCGTCGCAGGAAGGGCCGTCACCGCGGCGAGCACGGCGCAGGCGATGACGGCGATCGCGGCAGTCGCGATGCCACTCAGGGTGCGAACGCCGGCGATGTACATGCCGGCCATGGCGATCGCAACGGTCGCACCGGAGATCACGACGGTGCGGCCGGAGGTTCGGAGGGTGGTCTCGAGGGCGTCCTGTAGCGCGGCGCCGTGGCTGCGTTCGGCGCGGGAGCGGACGACGAAGAAGAGCGCATAGTCGACCCCGACCGCCATCCCGATCAGGAGCACGACCGTCTTTGCGCTGTCCTCGACCGGGAACAGCTGGCTGAGTGGGCCCAGCAGCCCGAGCCCCGCAACGACAGCGCTCAAGGCGAGCAGGACGGGAACGAGCGCCGCCATCAGCGACCCGAACGCGAAGAGGAGTACAAGCAGCGTGACCGGGACGGCGAGCAGCTCGGCGCGGTGCAAGTCGCGGTCGACGGTTCGAGTCCGTGCCTGGTCGGCGGAGATGTCGCCCGTCTCCTCGACCGTCACGTCTGGGTACGCGCGCGCCACCGCAGCGACGGCCCTGCGCATCGACTTCACGCCGGCGTCGCTCTTCGGCTGCGCGGCGACGACCACGGACCGGTGATCAGCGGAGACGTGGCGCTCGGGTGATAGCCCGAGGGCGCGGAGGCGCCGCTCGACGTCCCGGATAGCGGCGATTGGCACCGCGCCGTGCTGCGTGTGGAGGTAGGCCAGCTCGTGCGGCGCACCCCAGAGGTTGTCCTTGTTCATGATCGCGTAGCCGCGCGCCGATTCGCCGACGGCGCCGTTGTCGAGCGTCTTGATGCCGCTGATCGCGCCGAGCGCGACGCACGCAGCGACAAAGGCGAGCCAGGCGGCAACGGTGCGCCGCGGATGATGGATGCTCCAGTGTCCGATGCTCATGTGCGACCTCCTTGGATCTGGCGAGCGTCGCACCCAGCCGATCGCCTGCCCAGCCGGGTGGCCGGACACTTGCGCGGTAGGGCTGGCCGGTACTAGGCCGCGTTCAGGAAGGTGACGACGGCCAGGACGCGACGGTGGTCGTCGTCGGACTGCGGCAGGCGGAGAGTGGCGAAGATGTTCTTGACGTGCTTTTCCACCGTGTGCTCGGTGATGAAGAGCCGCTCGGCGATCGCCTTGTTCGAGCGCCCTTCGGCCATCAATGCGAGCACCTCGAGCTCGCGTTCTGTCAGGTCCTCGAGCGGCGTGACTCCCTTCCGGCGCTGGCCGACGAGCTGTGCGACGACCGTCGGGTCGAGCACGGAAGCGCCCTCGCCGATCCGGCGCACGCTTAGCGAAAGCTCGGCGAGATCCGAGACGCGGTCCTTGAGCATGTATCCGACGCGCTCGGTTCCTTGCGCGAGCAGCTCGACGGCATAACGGGCCTGCACGTACTGGGAGAGCACGAGGATGCCGACCTGCGGCCAGCGCTCACGGATCCGTTTCGCCGCCTGCAAGCCTTCGTCGGTGTGTGTGGGCGGCATGCGAATGTCGACGATCGCGACATCGGGATGGGTGCGCTCGACGATCGTGCACAGCTCGTCGGCGTCGCCGGCGAGTCCGACCACCTCGAAACCGGCCTCCCCGAGGAGCCGCGCCAGGCCCTCGCGCAGGATGACCGCGTCGTCTGCGACGACTACGCGCAAGGGATCTCCGCCCGAAGCGTCGTGCCGCGCCCCGGCGGGCTCGACACGGTCAGCCGTCCCCCGAGCGCCTCGACCCGGTCGGCGAGGCCGCGCAACCCTGAACCGCCGCCGGCAGTCGCGCCGCCGATCCCGTCGTCCGAGACCTCGAGCACGAGCACGGCCTTCTCGTGTGACGCTGAGAGGCGTACGTCGCTCGCGTGCGAGTGCTTGGCGGCGTTCGCGAGCGCCTCGCTGGCGACGAAGTACGCGGCGCTCTCGACCTGCTCGGGCAGCCGCCCGCCCACGGCGACGTCCAGCCGCACCGGCAGCGCCGCCCGCCGTGCGAGGTCGTCGAGCGCCGCCGCGAGGCCTCGCTCGACCAGGATTGCCGGCCGGATCCCCTGCGTCAGCTCGCGCAACTCGGCGAGCGCAGCCGTGAGCGCGTCCCGCGCCTCGCGCAAGACAGGCTCGACCGCCTGACGGTCGGCCGCCAGCTTCGACTCGGCAAGACCGAGGGCCATTGCGATCGAGACCAGACGCTGCTGCGTCCCGTCGTGCAGGTCGCGCTCGATCCGTCGCCGTTCCGACTCGGTGGCCGCGACCAGCCGCGCACGCGAAGCCTGCAGCTCCGCCAAGCGCGCCCGCAGCTCCGCCTGCAGTCGCGCGTTCTCGAGCGTCAGCGCCGCCGCGGCGCAGACCGAGTGCACGAGCTCCTCGTTCTCACCCAGGGCGGGGTCGTGGATCAAGGCGGCGATCGGCTCGCGCTCACGCTCGACCACTGTCGCCGTCCGCCGCGAGGCCCGCTGCGGCAACTCGACCGGCCGACCGTCGGAGTCAACATAGCGGCCCGCCGCGGGAACCCAGTACGCGAGCTGCAGCGACGGATCTCCGAGAGCCCGCGCGAGCGCGCCGCGCAAGTCGACGGCGGACACCCCCTCGAGCTCGACCACGAGTCCGGCGACCGCGCCTCGCGCCAGACGCCGCTGGACGAGAGCCGCCAGCACGGCAATCGGGATCGACGCGAACACGAGCTCCCGTGTCCAGGCCGGTCCCGTCCCGAGCGGATGATCGAAGATGTCATTCGCGACCGAGAACGCAAGCGCGGCAAACATCGCGCTCCCAGCCCACAGCACCGGCGCCCCCGCCCGCCGCTCCGGCACACTCGCCCGTCGCCAGCGGCGAACGAGCAACGCGACCGTCAACAGCGAGAGCACGACCCCGGCCGTGCGCTGCCCCTGCAGGAACCCATCGGCGAGACCGTCATTGCGGGTGATCTCGAGCGCGTTCCGCGGGCAGTCGGAACAGATCTGGGAGCGCGAGTCAGCGAACAGAAGCCACGCAAGCTCGACCACCGTCCCTATCGCGACCGCGGACAGGAACAAACCGAGATCGAACTTGCCGCGCAGCCGCCCGCTCGGGAACGACAGCACCAGGAAGACGAAGCCGAGCAGATAGACGTCCTCCAGCGCCGTTCCGAGCGTGAAGACAAGCGACTCGCTCGCGTCGGCCAGGAAGGTCACGAACCAGGCAAAGCCGACGAAGACCATCACCGCGCCCAGGCGGTTCTCCGGACGCTGCCGCCACGCGATCAGACCGCTCACCACGTACGCCAGCCCGACGACGAGCGCCAACGCAGCCGAGGCCGCCGTCGGAGTCGGCTCGCGATCGCTGCCCGCCACGAGCAGCGCAGCGCCCACTCCCACCACGAGAGCGAACAGCGCGATCAATCCCTCCCGCCTCATCACCCGATCGCGGAGATCGTGCACGCCACGAGCACGAAGCACAACGTTAGGGCACTACCCACGGCCATGCGGACAAGGCTCGCAGCCGCGTCCCCGCTCCCGCTACCCGGCAGCCCGGAGTCGCCAAGAGTACGGCTACCCGGTAACGAAGAGCACCGTCAGCAAGCTGTCGCGGCATACGCAAGCCGCTGACACTCCGCTCATGCACATCCCGCACAACGCCTCGAGTGTCAACCGTGTTGCCGCCGCCGCGCTCGCCGCATTCGGCGCCGCGAGCGCGATCCCGATCCCGCTCGCCCAACTCGACTTCGCCGGGCTGGTCAACACGTTCAACATCGACAGCGGCGACTCACCACCCGCCCTGCGGATAATCGTCGGCGTCGGCGGCGTTCTCACGATCGCGGTCGTCCTGCTCGCGTTCACCGGTGCGGCCTTCGCGCTCACCGGCGGACGCAGCGCCCGTACCATCCTGATCGCGGCAGCGCTCGCCGGTCTCGTCACTGCGATGCCACTCTGGATTCCCGCCGGCGTCCTGATCGGCGCCGCGGCCATCCTGCTCCGCCCGCCACAGACCGCGCGGCCCACGCCTGCGCATTGGAACGACTTGCACATGAGCGGCGCACACACGTACACCGCGCACCGAGGAGAGATTTGAGACACAGACGCAAGAACCACTGGGCTTCTTTCGTAGTGGTGACCGGCGTCGCCCTTGTGGTTTGGGCCGTCGCCGCCGTGCACGGCTATGCCTGGCAGACGGTCTGGCTGCCTGCGGCCGTCGGCGGCGCCGGCTGGCCTCGGCACCCCGCCGCGGCGGTCGGCCACTGCCTGCGCAGACTCCGGCGAAGGGAACACTGAGCGAACACCAACGCGGGCACGCACGTCCACGGCGCGTCACTCGTCTTGGAGCGATTCCTTCTTCTGGCGCGGCTTTCGTGCCCGCGACCTCGTACTTCGCGTGGTTCAGCGCCCGTCACGAGAGGCGGCACGGCTGCGGCCGCGAAGATGGGCCAGTGAACCGGCGCAGCACGGCACAGACTGCTCTCGTGATAGGCGCGCTCGGCGTCGTCTTCGGCGATCTCGGCACAAGCCCGCTGTACACCCTCCAGACGGCGTTCAACCCGCACGATCCGCATCCGGTCGCCGTCTCGAGGACAAGCGTCTTCGGGATCGTCTCGCTCGTCTTCTGGTCGGTGACGATCATCGTCACCGTCACCTACGTGCTGCTTGTGATGCGCGCCGACAACGACGGCGAGGGCGGGATCATGGCGCTGATCACGCTGATCCGCCGACGCGGCATCCGCGGCGGCCGCCGGACGAAGCTCACGCTCGCGGCACTGGGCGTGTTCGGCGCGTCGCTGTTCTTCGGCGACAGCATGATCACGCCGGCGATCTCCGTGCTCTCGGCGATCGAGGGCGTCAAGGTCGCCGCGCCGTCGTTGAGCAATCTCGTCGTACCGATCACCGCGGCGATCATCGTCGTGCTCTTCCTGCTCCAGCGGCTCGGCAGCGGTGCCGTCGGCCGCCTCTTCGGACCGGTGATGGGGATCTGGTTCGCCGCGATCGCCGCCTGCGGCCTCCGCGGCGTCGTCGACAACCCATCGATCCTGAAGGCGCTCTCGCCCACCTACGCGCTCGGCTTCCTCTTCGGCCACTTCTCGACCGCCTTCTTCTCCCTCGCCGCCGTCGTGCTCGCGGTTACCGGCGCCGAAGCGCTCTACGCCGACCTCGGCCACTTCGGCCGCGCGCCGATCAGCCGCGCCTGGTTCTGGATCGTCTTCCCCGCCTGCATCCTCAGCTACATGGGGCAGGGTGCGCTGATCCTCGCCCACCCGACCACGGCGATCAGCAGCCCCTTCTTCCTGCTCGTCCCGCACTGGGGCCGCCTGGCCATGGTCTTCCTGGCCGCCGCGGCGACCGTGATCGCCTCTCAGGCGGTGATCACCGGGGCCTTCTCGCTCACCCAGCAAGCGGCGCAAATCGGCTACCTGCCGCGGCTCCGCGTCGCCCACACGAGCGAGGAACAAAGGGGACAGATCTACGTGCCCTGGATCAACTGGGCGCTGATGATCGCCGTGCTCGCGCTTGTTGTGACCTTCAAGAGCTCGACCGCGCTCGCCTACGCCTTCGGGATGGCGGTCACGGGGACGATCACGATCACGACGCTGCTCTTCTTCTACATCGTTCGTAACTACTGGCGGACGCCGCTCTGGATCGTCGTCCCCGGCGCGGCTGCGCTCCTGACCGTCGACTTACTCTTCTTCGCCGCCAACCTGACCAAGTTCACCCACGGCGCCTGGCTGCCGCTGCTCGTCGGTCTCGTCGTCTTCACCATCCTCACCACCTGGCAACGCGGACGCATGCTCGTCACAGGCCTACGAGAACGCGAAGAAGGACCGCTTCGCCCGTTCATCGAGCACCTCCACGCCATGCAGCCACCCCTCCAACGATGCGCCGGCACCGCCGTCTTCCTCAACCGCGGCAAGGCAACCACCCCGCTCGCGATGCGCGCCAACGTCGAGCACAACCACATCCTCCACCGAAACGTCGTCATCCTCTCGCTCGAGACCCGACCCGTCCCACACATCCCGACCGCGCAGCGGCTCGTCCTCGACGACCTCGGCCACAAAGACGACGGCATCACTCACGTCACCGCCCGCTACGGCTACAGCGACGACCAGAACGTCCCCGCCCTGATCCCACTCATCAACCAAGCCGGCCTCGAGAGCCCACTCGACGAACAGGAGATCACCTACTTCCTCTCCAAGATCGAGCTGCACCACGGCGACACACCCGGCATGAGCCGCTGGCGCAAGAACCTCTTCCTCGCCACCGCACACATCACCGCCGACGCCGCCGACTACTTCCGACTCCCCCGGGACCGCACCGTCATCATGGGCGCACGCATCGAGTTCTGATGACTCGCGTGAGAACGCCACCCGGAGGGAGCCGGCGGTTCGAGTCCGTCAGAGGGCTTCTGCTGAGTGAGCGACACTCCGCCTGCGTGCTGCGAACGCTTCGACGATGCCCACGGCGAGTCCCAAGCCGACCACGGCGACAAGCGATCCGAGCAGCTCGCCCCCTGTCGGATGTTCGCCGCGTACGAGCCACGCCGTGAGGATCCCGACGACCGGCACCAGGAGCGTGAACGGCGAAACCGCCGAGGCCGGATAGCGAGACATCAGCCAGTACCACGTGCCGTAGCCGAAGAACGTCGAGACAACGACGACGTAGGCGAGGGCGGCGATCGCTGACGCGCCGACCGACGACGCCGCGCTCTGCCAGCGCGCAGTGCCCTCGAAGATCAGCGAGAGGCCGAGCAGCGGTATCGGCGCGACGACGCTCGACCAGACGAGCAGTGAGAAGGGTCGTCTCGGCTTGGCGGCTCTGGTCACGACGTTCCCGCAGCCCCACGAGGCCGTCGACGCGACACCGAGGGCGACTGCCTGAAGAGGCACGCCGCGGGCACGGCCGGCGGCGATCGTCGCGAGACCGACGACGGCGAGCGAGACTCCGACGAGCTGGCGCAGACTCGGACGCTCACCGAGCGCGATGGCGGCGAACGGGATCGTGAACACCGGCTGAAGCGGTGCGATCACCGACGCGAGCCCAGCCGGCAGCCCCGTGTTCATCGCCACGAAGAGAACCCCGAACTGGCCGACACCGATCAACAGACCGACGGCGACGACCGCCCGCCAGCGCACGTCCGGCCGCGGCACGAAGAAGATGGCAGGCAACGCGGTCAGTCCGAAGCGGAGGGCGGCAAAGAGAAGCGGCGGGAACGTTTCGAGCCCGATGTCGATGACGACGAAGTTCACCGCCCAACAGACGGCGACGACGAGCGCCAGGACGACGTGCCGGCGCGGCATCAGCGTGACGCCGTAGCGACGAGGATCATCCGGCGTCCCACATCCGGTCGGCCGGCGCGGGCCCTGACGGCGTCATTCGGCCGGCACCGCGACGCGTCCATCTACGGAAGGTAGAGCAGACCCGTGCACCGTGGCGAGCGTGCGGATGGCCGGCGAGAGCAGCGATGTGAACGCAACGAGCGAGATCGATGCGCCGACGAACAGCGCCGACCGCAGCCCGAGCTGAGATGCGAGAACGCCGCCCAGCACGTTGCCGAGCGCGACAACGCCGAACACGATCCACCGCCGAGACGCGCTCACCCGGCCGAGGATCCGGGCCGGCACCTGCGTCTGGTAGAGGGTGAGCGCGTTGACGTTGTAGATGAGGAGCCCGAGCAGCCAGATCGCCTGCACGGCGGCGAGCCCAGGGATCGCCTCCGCCTTCGGCAACAGCGGCACGAGGAAGAACGGCGCGCCGGCGAGCGCGCCGCCGAGCACGAGCGCGCGGCCGAGGCCGAGCACGCGGGCGATGCGGCCGGCGACCAGCGCGCCGACGAGCCAGCCGATGTTGCCGAGCATGAACGCGAGCCCGAGCTCCCCAGCGCTCAGCCCCCAGCGGCGCACCGCGTAGACGAGGATCAGTGGCGAGGTTATGCCGGTGGCGACGTTGGCCGCCGCGCTGTACCTCGTCGTCGCGCGCCAGCGGGCGTCCCCCAGCAGGTAGCGGAGGCCCTCGCCGATCTCCCGTCGTAGGCTCGGCGCCGCGGCCGGCGGCTCGACCGTCTCTTGCGTGCGGATGCGCTGCAGGAAAAGTGCCGACCAGGCGAAGCTGACCGCGTCGACCGCGACGGCGTACGGCGCCCCGAGCCACTGGATCAGAAGGCCCGCGAACCCCGGCCCGCCGATCTGCGCGCCGGAGCGGCTGATCTCGAGCTTCGAGTTCGCGTCGACGAGGTCGTTCTGCTCGACGAGCGACGGCAGATATGACTGATAGGCGACGTCGAAGAAGACGGTCATCGTCCCCGCGACGAAGCCGACGACGCAGAGCTGCACGAAGGTCACGTGCGCGATCGCGGTCGCGAGCGGGATCGAGCCGAGGGCGACCGCGCGGGCGGCGTCGGCGCCGATCAGCACCGGCCGGCGCGCGACGCGGTCGACCCACGCGCCCGCCGGCAGCGCGAACAGGAGGTAGGGGAGCATCGCGAACATGCCGA
>Ga0070741_10001924_pt1 | contig 58774 bp, 42 predicted proteins | sample Coa_R1_4_FD_66440 | JGI IMG/M metagenome (GOLD analysis project Ga0070741, IMG submission 66440) | Surface soil microbial communities from Centralia Pennsylvania, which are recovering from an underground coalmine fire - Coalmine... | ecosystem: Environmental > Terrestrial > Soil > Unclassified ... | reverse complement strand
TTTCAGGAAGCAGCGGTGCGTGAAGTGCTGGAAGAAACCGGTTGCTCCTGCAGCATCGGCAATTACCTTGGCACCATCAGCTATTCCGATAAAGGCGTGCCTAAAGTCGTATTGTTCTGGAAGATGACGGTCGTCGATGACAAGGGTGTCAGAAACAGCGATGAAATCGGCGAGGCCGTTTGGCTGCAGATTCCCGCCGCCATTGAACGCCTGACCCATCCGCAGGAAAAAGCCTTGCTCTCCCGCATGGGCATCATTCAAAGGCAAGCGCCTGCCGAGTCTGTTTCCAAAGCACAAACACCTGTTCCCCAACCGGCAGCACTGCAAACTCCAAGATCATCTTCTGAAGATAATCGCGCGCATGCCAGGCTGCTGCGGGAGGCAGAGGCTTTCCGTGTTGAGCTGGGATTTCTGGAACGGCGCAATATTGGCTCAGACAATCCCTGGGCGCCGGCAGCGCATGAACAGCTCAATAACGTGCAGCGCTGTCTGGAAAGCAATGATATTGAAGGCGGATGGTTTTGCCTGCATGCCGCACAGCGCTACGCCGTCTTTGGCATGAACCAGACAGAGTTGGCGAACAGGGCCTATGTTCTGCGGGAAGAAGCCATGAAAATCTCTTCATGGCGAGGCGAGGCCATTGATAACCTGCTCGCGGTTGGCCAGAGCCAACTCACCGCTGAGTGCGTGGCAGACGCCATGGCGTTGCGCAATGAAGATTCTACCAACCAGTATTACAAGACGCGTGTCACTGGCGACCAGCTACGCATTCTTATCATGGTTTGTGGACTGGCTGCTGCAGCGGCAGCGCCATTCTTGTTCCTGCATGGACGAACTCCCATGATCGCAGCCGTATTATTCTTTGGCTTGCTGGGCGCTACGTTTTGTTCGGCGCAATCGTTGATCCTGGGGCGGAATGAGTCCAGAATTCCCAATCTGTTTGTCACGCTCACGCCAGTATTTTTTGGCGCAATTGCAAGCCTTGCAGGATATGCCATTTATGAGTACATGGCATTTCTTACCTTCGGTTCAAGCGGCGACCGCCACATTAGTGGCGTTTTGGCTATCGCCTTTTTGTGCGGCTGCCTGGGACAAAAGTTGCTGGCGCGCATGGCCAAAGCAAGAAAAATCCAACGAGTTCGGAACCAGTCAGCCTAGTAAAATCGGGATGGTGCGTGTAGCAATTCCTCGATATTGTCCCGCTGAGCAGAAGTCAGCCAATCAGGGCGCCAGCGTGCTAACAACATTTTGAATTCACCCATTCCGCAGACCGAACCGAATTCCTCTCAGCCTTTAGCTCGACGGCTTGGGCTCTTCGACGCCACCATGCTGGTCATGGGCGGCATTGTCGGCTCTGGCATTTTCATCAATTCTTACGTTGTCGCCCAACGCGTGCACACACCTGCACTCGTGTTGGGAGCATGGCTCGGTGGAGGATTGCTGGCACTGATTGCAGCGTTCATCTGGGCTGAGCTGGCAGATCGCATGCCGCAAGTAGGTGGCCAATATGCCTACTTGCGCGAAGCTTACCACCCGCTTGTCGCGTTTCTTTATGGCTGGGTTTTGTTGCTGGTGATTCAAACTGGCGGCATGGCTGCCGTTACCGTCACGTTCTCACATTACTTTCTTGAGCTCACTGGCTTGCACGTCGCGGAATGGCTGGTTTCCGGCATTACACTGCTGGTGCTTACCATAGTGAATTGCCTGGGCGTCCGCGCCGGCGGAACGCTGCAAAGTACTCTGATGGTGGTAAAGATACTGGCGATTGGCACTCTTGTTGCTGCTGGAGCAGTTCTTGTCCGCGGAGCGCATATTGCGTGGAGGCCAATATCAGACCAACCGGTTTCATCTGGCCTCATATCCGCTTTTGGCACAGCCATGGTTCCAGTGGTATTCGCCTATGGAGGTTGGCAAACCGCGAGCTTTGTAGCTGGTGAGATGAAGCAGCCCCGGCGCGATCTTCCGCGAGCGCTGGTGCTGGGCGTTGCCGGTGTGGCATTACTTTACGCGCTGGTGAACTATGCTTACGTGCGCACCCTTGGTGTTGCCGGGCTGGCTGCGACCAAAACTCCAGCATCGTCTGTGATGAACGTTGTGCTCGGCCCAAAGGGCGCAACCATCATCGCTCTGGGAATTGCTTTCTCAACGCTGGGATTTCTCAGCCAGAGCGTGCTTACGGCCCCACGCGTCTATTTCGCCATGGGTGAGGACCGTGTCTTTTTTCGGCAACTGGCGTGGGTGCATCCGCGCACGCGCGTTCCTGTGGTCGCTATCGTAGTGCAGAGCGTGTGGACCATGGTGATACTTCTTCTCGGCAGCTACGAGAAAATCCTTGATTACGTCGCATCAATGGATGCCACCTTTTGGGTGCTCACAGCCGGCTGCCTCTTCGTTTTTCGTCGGCGAACGGGTGCGCCATCCTCCTTCCGCATGCCGGGCCATCCTTTCACCACTGCGTTTTTCTGCCTGGCCTGTGCAGGAATAGTGGCCAACACGGTTTACAAGTTTCCCGGGAATACGCTAATTGGTGTAGCCATTCTGGTGGCGGGCGTTCCCGTGTATTACATTTGGAAGTGGATCTCACATCAATGACTTATTCACGAAGCTCCGCAGTTTCTCCTTATATGGAATGGGCCAAGGTGCATTCGGCTGCCCGCTTCAACCTGGCCACCAGCGGCATGGTTAATTTACCGCTGGCCGAGCTGGGAATGACCATTGACCAACTGGAGATCAACGGCCCCTCAATCTATGGGTATGAACCGCTGCTGCAAGCGATTGCCCGCCGTTATCGCGTGCCGCTGGAATCAGTCGTCAGCGCGGTCGGAACGTCGCTGGCGAACTATCTTGCCTTAGCGGCAACCACGGAGCCAAGCGATGAAATCCTGGTGGAACAGCCAACGTATGAATTGATTGTGAGCACGGCGCGCTATCTTGGCCTGGAGGTCAAGCGTTTTCCACGCCGGGCTGAAAACAATTTTGCCATTGACCCAGCCGATGTTGAGCGTAACATCACTCCGCGCACTCGCGTGATTGCCATCTGCAACCTGCACAATCCAAGCGGCGCGCTGGTGTCTGACTCAACCCTCCGCGAGATTGGCATATTAGCGCGCAAAGTTGGCGCTTACGTCATGGTGGATGAGGTTTACCGGGAAATGCTGTTTGAGTCTGAACCGCAAAGTTCATTCCATATTGATCCGGAGCGATTCATTGTTACAAACAGCTTGACGAAAGGGTACGGTTTAAGCGGGCTGCGCTGCGGATGGGTGCTGGCCCCGCCTAATCTGGCCCAGCGTATGTTTCGCATCAATGACCTGCACGGCGCAACCTTCGCTCATCCGGCAGAACTACTGAGCGTTGTGGCGTTCGCTAAGCTGGCCCAGATCGCAGCGCGCATGAAAGCGCTTCTGGATACGAACCGGCAACTGCTGCGCAGCTTCCTGCTCTCGCGCAATGACCTTGAATGCTTCTGGCCGGAATATGGCACGGTGGTTTTCCCGCGCCTGAAGAATGGCCGCGTGGAAGAGATGTGCAAGCTGCTGCGGGAAGAATTTGAGACGTCCGTTGTTCCCGGCAGGTTCTTTGAAAACCCTGATCGTTTCCGCATGGGAGTGGGAATCCCCACCGAACAGGTGCATGACGCCTTGCAGCAGTTCAGCCGCGGGCTAGACCGCTACAAGAAATCTGTTCACGTTAACGCGTAAGCTGCGACGGTAAACGAACTCAACAGATCAGTTTTTATCGACGCCCCACTTCCCTGCTCCACGGCAAGCTATAAAAAGCGCGACGAAGCAATAAATCACTGCAAGCTCGCCGTGATTGACGATTGGGAAAAAGCTATGCGGAAAATGGACCATAAAGTAGGCCACAGCCATTTCACCGCTGACGATAAACGCAGCCAAGTGCGTGAGAAGGCCGATTAAAATAAGCGCGCCCCCCACAAGTTCAATTCCGGCTCCGGTCCAATCCAATACGTGTTCTGGTCTGTGCCCGCCCAGAACTCCAAAAAACTTGCTTGCCCCGTGGCAGGCAAAGAGAAATCCAAAAACAATACGTAGCGCCGCATAGGCGTACGGTTCAAACTTTTTCAGAGCGTCCATTCTCGCATCCTTGGCTTTGAGTTGAAGTCAGAGTTCATGGATTATAACAAGAGCGCTGTTCTCTGCCTCAGCTCTTCACCCTTAAAGCAATCAATACTGCTTAATTTCAGTGTTGGGATAGTAGTGTTCAAAAATCTGTTGGAATGTAGCGCCGTGCCGCGCCATGTCCGCACCGCCACGCTGGCACAACCCGATGCCGTGTCCTCTGCCGCTTCCTTCCAGCACCACTGCACCATCTTCTTCATGCGATGTATAGGAGTTACCGGGGACAGTTTTCCATCCCAATTTGCGCGCCAGCTTCAAGCGCGAGCTTTCAGTCCCTGCGAGTCCTGCGGCATCAGCCTGGCTGATCTTCGCCACCCATTTCTCCGGATGCCGGCGGCAATAGTCGCACTCCACCGCATAATAAGGATAGCCACGCATGGTAATTCCAAGTTCCTCAAGAGAATGCGTTCGTCCTCCGCAGCTTGCGCTGTACATTGCGGCAAAAGCTTCGCCCTTATATGCCAGCACCAGCCCTCGAGTTGCCGCCGCGGCCTGGGATGCCCGGCTGCCAGGCTCCGGCGCCTGACGCAGGAACTGGCAGTGAGTGGTGTCACAAAAATCAAAGCCTTTGTGCCTGCCCTTGCCTGCTATCAGGAATGATCGCGTAGCTACAGCTTGCGCCTTCAGCGCCTCAATCGGAGCATCGGGCGGACTTTCAGCCATTACGATTGAGGCTACAGCCGTCTCCAGTTCCATGGCAACAATCACCACCAGTTCTCGCGCTTGTGGTGCGATTTCCAGTTTGCCCCGGTATCGGCGTGCAAGCTTGCCCGGCACAGTCACAACGAATTCAGTGGCGCCGCTCAGTCCGTCATCGCAGGTGAATGTTTTTGTGACAGTGTTACTGTGATTCACAATTCTCATCGACATTCGATCAAGGATCACATGCAGCGATCCATTGACGGCCCAGCGCTCTTCACCCGCAGCACAGACAAGCGGCCTTACTCCCACTGGAGACACGCCAACTTCCTGCGGATGAAAAAGTCCCAACACGCCGATGCGGACCGTCTTCTCCTGGCTTTGCGCGCCGCAGGCAATCAGCATTAACAGGAAAGCAGTCATCGTGATCTTCTTCATTTTCATTTACCCGGCGCTCCGCTACCTTCTACTTTTGCCATCATGCGCCCAGCCAAATCCGCAGCCATGAAGCCTGGCCTGCCATGTAACCGAACCAGCAGCACGGCCCGTGGATGGTCTGCCGGCGCCATTACCAATGCGAATCCGTCGCCCGGAGCTTTCCTTGCGTGAGTGCATAGAGCTGTGCCGGTCTTGGCCAAGGTAGTCATTGATGGTAATTCTTTCGCAACCGCCTTAGCTGTGCCTTTTTGGGCCGAGAGTGCCATGCCTTCCAGCACAGGACCCACTTCAGCTTCCTGTGAGTGGCGTGTCAATTCAAGATAAGCGCGTGTCAGCGCAAATGGCACTGCTGTTGAGAGAGAACGTTCACCGTGCGCGTGAAGATCAAATCCATCCATCGCTGGGCGAAATCCACTGCCGGCGCTGGCCACAAGCTGATGAAAATAAGAGTTGCAGGAAAAAGCAATGGCTTCACGGATATGGAGCGTGCCGTGCCCTCGCGGAAGCCAGCAGGTTTTCTTCCCAGCACAATAAAACACCGGAAATGAGTGGTGCGTGCGGCCATAGGCCACGGCAAAGAACGGCTTCAACAGCGAGCCAACTGGAATGTCGCGATCTGGCTGCTCCCAACGTTGCGCCATGATCTGGCCATTTTCATCCAGCAGGATATAGGAGAGATCAGGATCGTTAAAATCATGCTCTAATTCCGCCTTGGCTGACTGAGCATGAAGGTCCTGGGCCGCAGCTTGCGGCGATGCCGGTATCTTCGCCAGTAGCAACACCAGAATGGCGGCTGCAAAGAGCTTTTGTTTTATCAGGGCATCCAACGATACGTTACCGTCTGTTGGATTTTATTCTTTGTCTGGTGAATGATGACTTCTTCTGAATCTAATTTTGCGAAGCTCCGGCTGAAGCTGGCTACATTCTGTGAAAAGAACTGCGGTTGTTTATCCACCGCGCGTGCGCTCTGGTCAATGAGAGCAGAAAGTTTGTAAAAGTTTTGGCGTTCGCGGGAGTGGCTAAAACCGGCAGCGTAAATCACCGGCTGAGCCGATAGTTGGCCCTTAGCAGACAAAACCGAGACCAGCAGCACCACGTCATTGGAGAAATAAACTGTTTTGCCGCGAATCGCCAACTGCACCGGGTTAAGCCCATCCAGTTCAAAGTATCCGCCGCTGTCTTTCACTCCGCGCCACTCAACGCCAAGATTTGAGGCGGTCATACCTGGCGCAATCATTCCTTGGGCCGCGGTCTGCAACGTCGGCACATCCCAATCGCCAGCAGCGGAAATGGCCACCACCGTTGGCATGCTGAGCAAGACGCCATCACTATTCTCGCGCGTGCCCTGGATGGTCAAGAGAGCCTGCGGCTTGGCTCTTTCTAGCTCATGTAATAAAACATCTTCTGGCTTGGCGCCATTTGTATGCGATGCTGGCTGCACGTCAATGCGTGTCTCCAGGTCTGTAGCTGCTCCAGTTTCACCGCTGGTCAATTGAACCTGTGGCGCCTGGTTCTGTACCGTTGCAGCGCTAATACGCGGCGACAGGATCTTCTGCTGCAAGACGGCAAGACTGCGAGGTGCATCGGTGGTGCCCGCCTGATAAAAACTATAATCTGCAGGCACCGAAGACAGCAGGCTGGAAACGGTTTGCGCTGATTGCGCCAGCACTGTCTCGTCAGCTTGCTTTTTAGGGATGATCACACGCTCTTCCCGATAGATTGCTCCCTCGCGATATAGATCAGAAATCGCGCTGGCATAGCTCTGCATTTCCGTGATGTTTTGCTGCACCCAATAAGTGCGAAAATGCGGAGTCACAGAAATCTTCTCCGGGTTCATAACCATGCGCAAATCGCCCGGTGTGGGAGAAGTGGCGGCCAGCGCCTGCTTATACCAGCCTTCCTGGTTCAGATTGCGGCCCTGACTTCCTGACATTAACTCCAACGCTCCGGCCACCAGCTCTTCACGGGTTCCTAAAATGAGGTAATCATCCGCCACGGCAAAGGCAACAACGCGGCCAGATTGTTCATCTTTGCGCGCAAAAAACGGCTTGCCTGCTGCAGTACGCGTCTGGAACTTGCTGCGCGATTGCCACAGCTGAGACTGCAAAAAGTTACCCGAAGAGATCTGCGAGATATAGAGGAATTCAAGGTTGCCAATGTCATACACAGCAACGGAGCTTTCGCTGCCTGCTGCGCCGGTCAGGAATTTCATGTCAGGAGGGATACCAGCAACGGCAGCAAATTGGTCTGATGCTTGGCTCAAACGAAGAAAGAGCCGCGAGTTGGAGAACACACGATAGTCATCACTTTTGAGCCACTGCGCGTGTTCGGCTGATGTATTCCAATCTTTCAGCAGCGCGGAAAAATCTTTGGCTTCAATGTAGAGCAGGGCCCCTTCCGGTGTGATCTGGTCCAGTGGATGTTTAGGAGCCGCCTGGAATAAACTCCAGGCCGCAATCGTACTAATGCAAAGTCCCAGCAAGATCAATGCAGCTGATTTTCGACCAAGACTCATTGCCCTGCTCCTTTCTGTACCTGCGGCAGTGTCCGTTCCGGCAAGCGCTGATGGACAGTGTGCTGTTGCTCAAGCTCCGAATGAATTTCTGGCTGCCGCGCACGGTTAGCAGCTTGACTGCGCAGCACAGAACGAATCTGCTGTGCCTGCCGGTTGACCTGTGCTTTAAGGCCAGCATCTGGTTCCAGCCGATAAGCCCTTTGCAGATAGGCGAGCGCCTGGTTCAACGATTTCGTCTTCTCAAAGGCAGTTCCCAGATAACGGCATATCTCTACACGATCTTTCACCGGCAATTTCGCCAAAATCCTCCCGTTATCTCCCGCTTGCGATTCAGGGATTGCTGAATCTTCGTCGGACTCCGCATTTTGCTCCGTCGCATCAATCGTATTTTCCAGGTTTGCTCCGGCGAGATAAGGCTGCATAGCAGCAATGGCCAAGTAATAGTCGCCGGCTTCGCTGGCTGCCTTAAGCAACGGAACTCGCGCGGCATCCCCGGAAGGCACATCTTCCAATGCAGCACGCAACAACCGTATGCTTTGCATGGCAGAAAGATTCTTCGCTGCCTTCAATCTTGCGGCGAAGAAATATGGTTGGTCCGGAGAAATATTTCCTGCAGATCCACTACCGGAAAGGTAATCCAGTTCCGCGCTGCCCAGGTTAGGAACTGCTCCCTGTAAGCCATCCGCAAAGACCACCCTGTCTTCATAAGCAACATAGCGATCTGAAACAACGGCGGCCAGATCTTTGCGAGCAGCTTCAACGTTTTGGTTGGCGGCAATTTGCGCTTGCGCCAGTCGCCCGCGATATTGAGCGTTCCAGGGAACAGCCTTCACAAGTTCTTCAAGAAAACTCATCGCTTGCGCCGGATGCCCAGTGCGTACCAACAGGGCTGCAGCGGAGCTCTGCGTTTCAAATGGATTCCCGACCATCAGCGTCATGCGCCGCAGCAAAGCCACTCCGCCTTCAAGATCACCGGCCTGTATGCGTATTTCGCCAAGGCCAAGCATATTGGCGGCGTTCAGGGTCCCGCCTTCAATCTCCCGCGTAAAAGCGAATTCCAAAATCTTTTGCGCTGACTCTTTATCTCCTGCCTGCTGCAGTTCAGTAGCCGTCTTGCGCAGTACGTCTGCGGACGGAGCATGTTCCGCATCGGCGCGATAGGCTGCGATGATGGATTCCAGTTCGCCGGTCTGCGCTGCCAGCTTGAACTGGATCATAATCAACTCAGTGCGGTGCTCCCCCACGGTCTTGGGCAGGGCAGCAATCCCGCTGCGGAGACGGTCATACTGTTTTGTCTCCAGCAAATACTGCAGCCACCGCACCTGCAGGCTCTCAAAGTCCTGCTGGGCATATTCTTTGGCTACGCCTTCTGATTTCTCGGCCTTCTCTTGAGCAAGCTCAAGAACTCTCCCATAGATCGGTTCTAGATCAATCTTGAGTTTTGAGTCGCTGGAGATGAATTGGCGCAGGAACTCGAGCTTCTCCGGCGCGTCTGCGGAAAGCTCCAGCAACAATGCGCTTGCAGTGCCGGGATTTTCCAGCTGTGGCAGCACGGCCTGCAGCAGCGGCAGCAGGCGATAGTTTCCGTTGCGTTTAACGTAGTTGTGCAGGACCTCATTTACGCCCGGTTGGAATTGCGCCAGATGCTTGTGGCTGGTCAGACTGGTAACTGTTGCAGCAAAATCTCCCCAAAACGTTTCCGGCGTCCGGACAATTGTCGTTTGGATCTTTAAAAGCTCCAGAGCGCGCTTCCACTCAGCAAGAGCTTCATCCTGCCGTTTTTGTTTCCAGTAGATTCCGGCAAGCCGGTCGTGAACGTCAATTCGCTCCGCGCTTAGGTCCACAACGTGCTGATAATCACTGACGGCCCGGTTGAGATCGCCGGCGTCTTCATAGTAAAGCGCGGCATTGAAGTATGTGGCACCATTCGTAGGTGTATGCTCAATCTCCGCCGGCAAAAAATCTTCAGGATCGCCTTTCTTTGTTGTGCCCAGATATTCTCCATACCTGGACCCGTAATAAAACCAGACATCGCCGGCCAGCGTTTGCTTGCGATCAGTGTTTTGTGACAGCCGCTGCCCAATCGTTGTATCGTCAAGCGCGGTGGTAAACGCGTTCTGGATTTGCGGGCTTGTGTCTCCCAAATACATTCCAACAAGCGCCGTATAGGCCGAGCGCCAGACAACCGGCTCAGAAGCGCTACGCGCTTGCACCGCTGGCAAGGCAAGCTTGTTATCCCCGTGAGCGACAACAAAATCAGCCTTAGTGTCAGCAAGCGCCTTGGCGTCATTGGTCATCTGCAGCAGCCGCTGCGGATCGCGGGCCAACAGAAGTTCGTAATACCGCTCTTGCAATTGGCGACCGGGGCGCACAGTATCCAGGATGCGGAATTCATCGTCTTCACTCCCCGCCAGCTGATAGACTTCCTGCGCTTTGATCAAATAGCCTTCCCCGGTGTAATGCTGGTTGGGAATTCTGACCGCCGCGATCCGCTCCAACTGCCGCCCCAACTCCTTCAACTTCAACCGGCGCTCCTGCAAATCCTCCAGCTTGTACGAATACGTTGCAACGTTAGGCCGGGCCAGCGTGGCTTCATACATCAGCTTCACCTGGAAATCAGGTATTGCCGCTTTTTCCGCCGCTGGGAGCAGGTAATCATAAGCGTCATTGCGACTCATGGCCGCATTCTTCGCCTCCAGCGATTTTGCGAATTCCACCTTCTCTTCCGGAGTGAAGTATTGGTTGACAGCTGCGCCCATCTCCTTCATGCAGGCAGTCATGCCGCTGCGCGCATTCCCGGTGCGTGCAGCCAGCATGCTTTTGCTCAGTTCAGTGTTGGTGATGGCCTCAATGCCATTCTTTGCTACACGTTGCGTCAACGGCGGAAGCTGCTTTGCCGCTTCCAGAGCAGCTTGTAGCTTTTGATAGGCAGCTTCCTGCTGGCGCAATCGCGTCATGATTCGCGTGTAGGCCTGCGCGCCGGAATGATTTTCAGAGTTTACCAGCAGATCTTGCCCTGCGACGGCCAAGCCCTTCTCCGCATATTCACGCGCTGGACCAAGCATGCCCCATCCTTCCAGCCGCTCCGCTACGGTGAAGTACTTGCCCGGCGCCTCCGGGCGGCCAACGATCAGCGCAGTCTTTAGCGCTTGCACCGCCTGCTCCGGTTTATTTTGCCGGGCGCGAATTTCAGCTACCTTCTCCATCCATTGAGCATCATGATAAGCAAGCTCATATAAAGAGGTGTAGTCAGCGGCTGCCTCATCAAACCGCAAAAGCCGTTCTTCCATGGCTGCCTTTGCCGTCAACAGGTCTGTGCGATCAGGACGTATCTTGATAGCTTGAGCGTAGGTGCGAATCGCGGCATCAAAATCCTCATTGCTGGCTTGTATGCGAGCCAATACCACGGCCCAGCGAGAATCTTTGGGCGATGCTGCCACAGTCTTAACGTAAAAATTAAGCAACTGGTCCTTGCGTTGGTAGCGCTGCGCGTAGTGCGCCGCTTCACCGGCCAGGCCTGCGTCCTCAGGATAGACATTCAGGATTTCGATGTATTGGTCAACGCCGGCAGCATAATCCTTGAGCGCAGTAAGAGCGGGAATGAGGCCGCGCCGCAGCGTGGCGATGCGGGACTTGCGTTCATCTCCTGAGAGCGCTGCCTTCTGGAACAACTTGATTTTTTCCTGATAGAAGTCGCGCAAACCGGCATTGTCATTGGCGCGTGCGTAGGTTTCAGCAACAGCAGCTAGGTCGTCTCCGTTATAGGGATCGTTTTCCAGAAGCACCAGCAACAGCTTTCGCGCAGGTTCGTATTGCCCGAAGTCGGTCATTTTGCGCGCAGCTTCAAAGCTGAACTGCGTCTTTAAAGCCGGGTAGGAATCTCTTGCTGCCTGTAGCAGAACGTCAATGGAACGCTGTTGCAGCTTATTGCGCCAATAGAAATTAACCGTAGAGCGTACAACGCCCATAATCCGGGGATTTTCTTTGTAAAGCGCCTCCACATTCTGCTGCGCAGCGGCCATATCCTTCTTTTGCTCATAGAAATTGACGAGAGCGTAGCGCAGTTCCAGCCGTCGTGTAGGATCTGTGCTCACTGCGGCTTGCCGCTCCAGGGCATGCTGGTGCACCGCCTCCAGAGATTTGTCGCGGGCCGTGGTCTCAATGCTTTCCAGCGTTTCAATTGCATCGGTATGGTCAAGCGCAGAAATCAGGAAGGCAGACTCATCTTGCTTGCGCTGCTGCGCCTCCAGCACCTCAAGCCGCAATTGGATAGCGGGAAGATCGTACTTGCGGTCGATGACTGCCTTATCCGTAGCCGCATCAACGGCATCGTGTGAGGATTTGCGCGTGGCCAGTTGCAGCAGCCTTGCCCGCGCTTCAGCATTGCCGGGTTCAGCCAGCGCGCCCTTCACATACTCATCAACGGCGCGGACGTAGTCGCGCTTATTCTCATAGATGGCGCCCACCTGGTAACTGTAGAGCGTGTCATCGTGGAGCCTGGTGCGCCCCAGATTGAGTAGGCGCAGTGCATCTTCAAAAAAGTAATAATCCCAAAAGACCGTCGCAGCGTCTTCATAGCTCTGCGCGTGGCCTGGCTCGGTATCCGGCATTCTGTTCCAATACGGCGCGGCTTTGGAGAACTGCTCACGATCGGAATAGATATCGCCGATGCGGGCCATCCGGTCGCGATCCGCTGGATTGGCCTGGAGAAGATTGTTTTCAATCTGAACCGCCAGCTCTGTATCCTGCGGATTGAAGTAAGCAAGCGAGCGATACACAGAGGAAGCGCGCTGCCCCAAATCAGGATCAGCCGGGTACTGCCGGGCAACTGCGGCAATCACGGGCGCGCCGTCTTCAAAGTGTGAACGCCACAGTTCAGCTTCAGCAATAAAGCGCACGCGCGCAGGATTGGCGCTGGCTTGGGCAGACCAATCAGTGTTCCCGGTTGCGGTGCTGCGCAACATTTGCAGCTCAGCTTCCAGCCGATTGTTCTCTGATAGATATTCAAAGAATTGGCTGCGCAGCATCTCATCTTGAAACCAATAATTGCGCAGCAGCTCTTCCCATGCGGCTTTGTTATAAAAAGGCTTGCTGTTGTAGAGCACAAGCAGATTGTTGACGAACGTCAGGTTGTGCGGAAAGCGTTCATGGGCAAGCTGATTGAAGCGCAAGTCAAGCTGCAGCGGCATGCCAGGGACATTGCGCAGATACGCTTCCAGATCGCTGCCGGAAAAAATCTGTAATACCTGCTGCGAGAGCGCTTGCAAATCCTGATCGCGCTTCTTGCTCAAATACCAGCGGGCCAGCTTGTGATACCAGCTTCTGCTCGGGAATTGCTGGATAGCACGCTTGTATACCGCTTCTTCTTCCGTGGCCAGCCGGTTGCCTTCAAGGAATTGGGCAAACTTTTCATACAGTCCCGGATCGTTTGAATTGCGGCCCAACTCCTGCCGCCAGACAACGAGCGCCGCCGGTATTTGGTGCAATGAAACCAGCCGGGAGATGTAACGATCGAGCACGCGCTGGTATTCCGGCGAGCGCACACCTTGTGATACGGAGGCCGTTTTCTGAACAGCAAAGGCTGTGCGGTTCGATCCGGGAGTGCGCTGTCCGGGAGCGCGCTGTCCGGGAGCGCTTTCACCACTTGCCTCCCCTTCATCTTCCCCTTGAGACGTTTCTGCGGGCTGCGTCTGGCTGCTCATCTCCTGGTCAAAGCTCTCACCCAGCGGCACACCATCCGCTTTGCGCGCCAGTTCCTGCAGCAGCGAGTCATAGATGGCAAATTCACCTTGGGTATTGCGGGCGCGCGCGTACGCATCCGCCATAAGCAGCGCTACCTGATCGCGCTGAGGAGCGGAAGGAAACGCATTAAGAAAATCTTTGCCTGCGTTCAGGACAGCGGCGTCTTCGCCATAGTTCGCATACGCTTCAATCAAGCGGGCGCGCAGCTCCGGGCGTAACCCTGAGTTGGGAAAGCGCTTATCAAAAAGCGCCACGAGTTCGACAGCACGCGAGCGATGAAAGTAAGGCACGGCGCGCTGCTGCTCCTCCGAATAAGCCCATGAAGGAGCCGTGGTATTGAGAAGCAGTGACAGAATGCCGTTGAGATAGCCGGGGCCGGTATCCATGGTGGCGATATCTTTGTACATGGAGATATCGCTGGTTCCAAAGCGCACCGGTTGCTCCGGCGCCACCAGCAGGTCGTTGGTCAGCCCAGCCAGGCCTTTCTCTGGTGAATCTGTTCCAGGCGCGTTGTACAACGCAAAGTAATAGCGTGCGGCTTCAGGATAAAGGTGCACGGCATCAAGGAGCTGCGCGAACGTGTACAACTCCTGGGCCGTCCAGGGTGCTTTGCGTGCATCTTTTTTTAGCCGGTAGTCGGTAATGGCCTGTTGAGCGGCCGGCAGATCCCCTTGCTGCTGGTAATAATAAAAGATGCGTGCGGCTGCGTTCAGATCGTCAGGATTGCGGAGCAGCGCCGCATGTGCCTGATCAAGAAATTTGCGCTGGCTGCGGGTTTCGCGCAGAAGATCAAAGTAATTCTTGATCAACGCCGGCGGCCACAAAGGCTGGAAATTTTTGTCGTAAATAGCCAGCCCTTCGGCAATTGATCCCTGGTTATAAGCCAGCAAAGCGTCGGCCTTGGTGGTAAAGACCTCATCATCGGGAAACCTGGCATGATATTTTGCGATCAGATCAGACGCGGCCTTGAAGTCCCTATCGTTGAGCAGAAATTCAAAATAGCGGCCATACAAACCCGGCTCCTGCGGATAGCGAACGATCCAGGCATTGTATTGCTCAATGGAAACATTCTTTCCCAGGGCCTGCGCATCAATCACCTGGAAGATGCGCTCAAAGGTCTGCCATGATCGCTGGCTGGTAACGGTGATGAGTTTTTCCGTGGCAGGCGAAGGCATACGTGCTGCGGCGGAGAGCGCATTTACTTCGTCCTGAGGGCGGTGCCTCCGATGGTAAAAATCTGCCAGGCCGATTTGCCCGGCGGCTTTGTCAGCAGCGTTTTGCAGATACAGCTTCCAGTCCGCTTCCGCACCGACGAAATCGAGCTTCTGCTCTTCTTCAAGCGCCTTCAGCGAATAAAGATCGGCCTGCTGCGGATGCTGCTTTACTAGTTCGCCCAGGGCCGGCACAGTCTCAGCCGGGGGGCGGCGAACAGTAACCGATCCTGTGGGCAGCGCGACCGTGCGAAAGATTGCTGCCTCAACCAGTGAGTGCACTTCAATGTTCTGGATCCACTCAGGCATGGCAGCGCGTGCTGCCAGAAGGCCGCCGCCCAGACAGCCAAAAAACACGCAAACTTTGATAAGAACATTATGGGAGGACTTCAATTTGCACCTCCTGCGCGCCGATGTTGTGTGCAATATCTTCAGCGGTTACGGTTAGACGGTAGGATCCAGGCGCCAATTCATTTGGAACCACGATATCACCGGTGCTTGCAGCCTCGTCAGGGTTCCAGCGCAGGCTGACCAGTGGTGCGCCCTCTAGCTGCGCGATCAAGGTTCGCGTGCTGGATGAAGCCTGAATCTTCAGATGAATGGCTTCTCCCGGCCTGAACTGCTTGCGGGCCAGGATGATCTTGAGCGTCGGCGGTCTGCTGGCAATGACGAAGGTCTTCGCCTCACGATAGACAGCGCCGTTGCGATCGCGCAGTATCAGGCGGACGGTATGGGTTCCGTCTTCCATCTCCAGCGGCGCTAAAAAACGCGTCTGCCATATATCTTCTTTTTCCAGATGGCGCAATGGCTTGGTAAGGCCAAAGGGAAAGAGCGCAACCACTGAAACAATCGATGGGTCCGTACGAACACGCAGTACCGGATCGCCGGGGCGAATCACGCGCGGACGCAGCAACGCGCGCGGCACAGCCAGAAACGAAGTATACGGAGTTACAAATTTATACTTCCGGGCCAGGCGGATAATTTCTTCAATGCTCGTTCTGTCCTCGCCATCACGCTCAATCTTTTCCAGGAGGGCGTCCACACGCGCTTTGGCCCAGAGGCGCGGCAATTGATCGTGGTCAAGAGATTTCTCCGGCAGATTGGCAGTGCCGCGAATGCTGAAAGGTTTGCCTTCACGAACGCCGTGAACATCAAAAGCAACATTCTTCTGGCCGGTCTTATATTGGCCTATCCATGAAGCCATAGACCCGGCGAAGGAAGTATCCTGCAGCGGATAAACCAGATCGAGCGAAGACTGCGGCGAAACAGTGAGCCCAAGCTGGCCGATGGGATTCATGTTCATCTTGGCGATGAAAGCATTGAGCTTGAATTCTGTGGGTTCGGTGGAGAGGACATTTTCCAGCAGCCCGTCATTGCGCGTGAGCATGCGCAGCAGAGGCAGGTTGGCATCATCACCCACAGCAAAGACAACCAGCTTGGGGCGGCTGGCCTCTGGCAGCGACTTCCATTTTTCCTGATACCAGGCAGAGAGCTTTCCGCTCAGGATGGAGCCTCGAGTGGCTGAGCCGTCAGTCAGCAGAACCAGATAATTATTGGCTGAGCCCGGTGTACACTGCGCCAGCCCAGCTTCCAGTGCCCGCTGAAGGTCAGTACCGCCGCGCAGCTTGCTGTTGCGGACGAAATCAGTGGCCTTCTGCAGGCTTACCGGCGTCACGCCGCTTAAGCCAGACTGAAAAGGCGTAACAGTGCTGTTGAACATCACCAAATTGAATTGGTCGTTTGCTGCCAGCGAATGCAGTATTTTTTGCATGGCTTCATAGCTGCGCTCCAGCTTGTCCCACTGCATGGAAAGCGAATTGTCAAAAAGAAGAATTACATTATGCGGAGGACGGGCTGCAGTTCCGTTCGCGCCGGCCACCTTCTTGTTGGCCAGGAGCGTCTCAACTTCGGCGAAACCAGGCTCGTTGATGCTGCGCTGCGGCGAGATCTCGGTTGGATCAGGCTGTCCGGAATCAGGATTGCGATAAGCAAGCACGTGCAGCGAATCGCCTGCAGTCTGGTCCAACTCATACTGCACGTTGAAGTCCTGAGTAAGATCGACATTCTCGCCAGTAAACTCGCCGCTGACAACATGCGCATTTTGCTGCATGATCTTTAAGGGATAAATCGTGCTGCCCAGCTTAAAGTCGCGGATGGGATGCTCTGAGCGCAATTCAAAGTGGATGGTCAGGTGGCGCGCGGTCTGCGAGTGGTACGCTTCGGGTTTCAATCCAATTTCGAAGTAAGATTTGAAACTCTCTACGGGAATGCTCTCATGATATTCAAACTCGAGCCGCTTGGTTCCGTAAGCAGGAATGGGAACAATGCGAGCACTAAAAGTGGAAGTATGGCGGGCTTCGCTGGCGGTGCGCTCACCCATTTGCAGCAAGCCTGGATCTATGGACTGCTGCTTCAGCTCGTTATAAATCTCTTCTGCGCGCTTGCGTTCAAGGATCACAGCCGGAATGCGCACCGGCCCGTCCCAGGTGGCAAAATCTGAGACTACCGCATGGCTGTTGAGTGCAAAAATATAGTTCCCTTCCTGGATTCCATTGGTGTGGTTGGCAAAAATCTGCTTCACGAAGACGCGCGCATCAGAATTATCGATGCGGATCGTGATTTCCATCTCTTCAAGAGACAGGATGGCCGGGTCAGGCTGGGCTTTATCGCGAGGAATGAGCACGCCCGCATCGCCCCAAGTGAGTGATGCAAGAGAGAAAAGAACAGCCAACAGCATGAGCAGGCGTTTCATGGCAGATTTTGCTCCGAAATTCGGACAAGACCATTGTCTGTACCCACGTAAATAAATCCGTTGCCCGCCGCAAGCGCGGTTACGGTCAACGATGGCAGCCCTTCAGTCATCACGGTCCAGTGATTGGCGCTTTTGTCGTACACATAGAGTCCCTTCCCCAAGGTACCGGCGAGGATGTGCTGGTCTGCGGCCAGCATGGCGTTGGGATAGACCTCAAACTTTTCCGTGGCGACGTCAAACGATTCAAAATGGCCGTCAGCCCGCAAGCGCACAATGCCGCCGCCATAGGTGCCGATTATCCAGTCATTGCCGGTGCGCACAATCGCGGAAATCCAATTGTGCGTGAGGCCGTGCGTAGCGACGGTGTAATTCGCCGCAACATTCTCATTTTCCAGGACGGAGATTCCGCCCAGCGTTCCAGCGATTACTTCCCTGCCTGATGCGGCGACGGCGTAAACGTGGTTGTTGACCAAGCCTTGGAAAGCATAGAGACTGCGCGCACCTGCGTCGTCAAGAAAGGTCAAACCGGCAGGTGTGGCCAGTACCATGCCGTTACCATAGAGAGCTACATCGGTCACATGGTCGGCCAAAAGGCCATCAGCTCGGCCAAGCACCTGTTGCTTCCTGCCCAGTTGATCAAACAAAACCAACCCGTTCGCTGTCGCAACTGCAACCATGCCATTGGCAGCATTGGGCAGAATGCGGTTAATGCAAAAGATATTGTCATCTTCGTAGTGCGCCGCGCTGCGAAGTTTGGGGTCAAGCAGATCGAGACCGTGATCGAAATATCCGACCCAGAGACGATTTGCCCCGTCCAGCGCCAGTGATGACACGTTGCGGTCAGTCAACAAAGAATCTTGTGGCGTGAGCACACGCCGCCAACCTCCGTGGAGCCCCTCTTTCTGATACAGCGCGCTCCTCGTGACCGCGTACAGCGATTCGCCTTGGGCAAATATCTGGCGCACGTCAGTTACGTTGCGAGCAGTCGCGCGCAACAGCGCTTGCATACGTTGAGGCTGCGAGTTGACTTCAACAATGCCGCCTTCGCTTCCGCCGGCAAACAGACTTGCACTATCGGCAAAAAGCGCGCGAGCAAAGAAGCCGGGCGCAAGCACACGAACAAAGCGCCCGCCTTCAAACTCCGCTACGCCGATTGCTGTCCCGACATAAGCTTTCTGATTGACCAAGGCAATGGAGAAAACCTGCGGATCAGGCATGCCCTGGGCTTCTCCAAAAACTTCAGCGCGTCCTGCTTGCCAATGAACCATCCCCTGGTCCTGGGTTCCGATCCAGAAATCGCCTTCGTTGCCTGCCAATTCGGTTACGTGCAGAGCCGCCAACGTTGGGTGGAAAGACTGGAGTTTTTGGCCGTCATAAACCAGTACCCCACGCTTGCGCGTTCCTATGAGCAACTGCCCGGAGCCAAGCGGCAGAATTGAGGTGATCGACCTCGCATCCGAATGGTCTGGCAGGATCTGGCGAAACTCTTCTCCATTGAAGGCCAGAATGCCTTCTGCGCCTGTGACGATCAGCAGTTCTGGTTCTCTCGCGTCCCTTAAGACTCCGGTCGTCATCCGCAGCAGCGGGGTTGAAGGCAGTTCCTGCCCGGGCCGGTAGTGCTTTACTAATGAACCGTGATTGTCATACCGAAAGAGTCCAGATGCGCCGCAGAGGTAGAAATAGCCCTTAAAGATTGCGCCGCCAGTGAAAGCTTCAGGAGCACTGATCCACTCAAAACTGCTGTTGAGTGGAACCAGCTTGTGCACAGAAAAAGGCAAGCTTTCCTGCGATTGCACCTCAGATGTGGCAATCCGCAGCGCGCGCTGGGCGCGCCAAAATACCAGTCCGGCGCTGCTAAAGATTAAAAGCAGAACGGTGGCAATCAGGTAACGCCACTTCACTGGAAGGATTTTCATTTTGGTTGAAGATGAGAATATACATCTCAACCTGCCTGTGAAAACAAGCCTGAAGATATTTTTTGATTTCGGATTGTCGCGCTTGCTCATTGGCCTTCCGCGGCCAGATGCTCTGCAAAGAAACTTCCACTCGGGAAATATGGAAATGGCGTAGTTTTGACCTTTGTGCATGAAAATAACGCGTGTCAAACCGAAGACACCACAGTGGCAGCCTGGACACATCCATCGCACAAAGCCGAAACGCGACAAAAAAGCCCGCTGCGAACAGCGGGCTTGCGAGGGGTACACGAGGAGCAAATGTGAAAATCAGAAGGTGAGCGTGCCGCCAAAGATCAGCCGGCGCGGCGTGCTATCAGTAAGCGCCGGATTGCCGAATCCGGTGAGTTGCAATTGCAGCCCAGCATCCTCAACAAATGGATCTACGCTGGTGAAGTTGGGATGATTCAGGACGTTAATGGCAGTCGCGTGGAATTCAAAGCCGACATGCTCAGAGAACTTGATCTGTTTGTAAACAGAAAGGTTCCCAATGTTACTAAAAGCATCCTGGTTAACATTTCGTGGAGTATTGCCGAACGGCGTACCAAACACCGACTCTGCCGTTCCGCCGTTCACAATAAACCGAACCTGATTGTTGTTTACTGTGGTTTCAGTGGGCGCCGCTCCAGTAGGGCTCTGGTTGATGGCGTTCAAACTGAGTAACGCAGTGGGATTGGTAGCGCTGGTTACGCAGGCGCCAAAGAGATTGCAGGCATCACCGGCAAAAATGCCGACGCTGGTGCTAGGCGCTTGCGAGCTCCCCAAAAACGGACGGGCTGAATCAATCCCGCCGTTGAAAGCGCCCAGGAAAGCGGAATCAAAGAAGTCGCCTGGGGCCGTTGCCTGTGCGGTTACGATTTGTGAAGGGGTATAACGCTGGCCCGAAGCCAGGAGATAGTCGGCTGAAATGGCCCAGCCGCCCAGTACATGTCCAAAGAAGCCGTGCTGGTTTTTAAAGAACGGCAACTGCTCCGTGAAAAGGATTGACCACTGGTGTGGATAGTCCAAGCCGGAGAAAGAATATTCACCGTTGGTAAAATTAAGCGGGTCCTGGGAAAGAGCAATGCTGTTCCCGGCGCCTAAGGTGCTGAAGATTTCGCTCACGTTGTCGAGCGTCTTGCTAAACGTGTAGGAAGTGCGCATCGTCAACTGGTTGAACATGTTGTTGGCGCGATACTCCAGTTGCAGGGCGTTATAGTTTGAGAACCCTGAATTGATGCGTTCGCGCAGCACGCCCTGACCGCAATTCAGGCGGCCAAGATCAGGGTTAACGGTTTGTCCGGGTGCCGGTGGAATCTGAGGTGTGGCGCACGGCGCCCCGTTGGGAACTAAGCCCGGGAATGCGGCCTGCAGATCGGCAACAAACGGGTTTGCATTGATAGTCTGGAACAAACCGCGTGCGGCATTGCCGACATACCGTGCCTCAATAGCTGAGTTCTTTGATACCTCTCTCTGGATACCGAAGCTCCAGCTGTGGACGCGATCAGGTCCAAAGTTAGGGCTGACCTCGGTTTCCGCCTGGCTGCGCGGATCCAATACGCCGGGAGTAATCGAAGAGGCAAGCAAGTTGCGGACATTAGGACCAGTGGGTACAGCAGGCAGTCCGAACTGTGCGGTTGGCAAGACTGAGCCAGGCGCCGTGAAGGTTTGCAGAAAAACCTCTGGCGCTGATGTGGCCATGTTGAGATAGATGTTGTAAAAGGGCGGGTCATAGAGCAAACGATATCCACCGCGAATGGTGGTCTTGCCGTTGCCGGTGAGTATGCCGCCGCCTTGCGGGGAGTAAGCAAAACCAAAGCTTGGCCCAATACTATCCTTGATAGAGGGGATTCTGGGAAAAGTGCGTACAGAAAGCGGCAGAGCCGGGTTCCAGAATGCGGTCGCGGGATTGTTCTCACGCGACGTTGTAAGTTGATTGAGTAAATTAGCCGGCTGTCCATAATATGACCAGGTCAATCCAAGGTTCAGGGTCAAGCTGGGCGTAACCTTCCAGTCATCACCAGCGTAGAGGAAAGTGTCATGCTCGCGGAAATCCAGCGTACTGGGGCCTTGGGCAATATTGACCAGAGAGGGTGTATTGGCAAAGAATGCATCCCAATCCGCAAAGCGGAATTGGCCATTGAGGTCCGGCAGAAAGGTATTAGGAGAGCGTTGGAAGGTGTAATTAACTCCAGCTTTAAACTGGTGCTTTCCTAGCACATAGTTCCAGTTGTCCTGCCCTTGCCATGTGTTCACAATGCGTCCCTGCGGCAAGGCAGTGTTAGGACCGAACCCAAGCAGGCCTGGCGACTGAAAACTTACATTGGTAACTGCCTGGTCGAGGTTTTGAATCGTGGGTTCAGTATTGCCGATGGTGTTACCGCCAAATTCCACGTTCGTTCTGCCAAATGAACCGCGCAGCTCATTCACCATTCGTGAACTGATGCTATGTGTCCAGCTCAGCATCACGGCCTGACTGAGAGCGGGAACGTTAACCACATATCCTGCTGCGCCGTTATCTTCTGTATTAAATACGTTATTTCGATTAAAAAGATAGCGGCCTGTTATGGTGTCTTGCCCTAATTGAAGATCGGTACGGGCAATCCAGTCAAAAATGTGGGAAGGAGCGGGCAGCACGCGTGAAACCCCGGCAAATTGTGCGCCAGGACAAGCAGCAACCACGTTGGTCTGCGGCGTTCCTAGCGGCGTGGGACTACCGCCCGATATTCCGTACGGTCCAGAGCTAGTCAGCGCAGCCAAACTGGCGCTACCGGGGAAGCAGCCGGCCAGCGCTGTCAAGCCTGCCGGAGTAGGAGTTAGATCTCCCGATGAGAAAACTGTCTTTTGAGAAATAATTTCCTGGTCAAACCCGCCAAAGAAGAACAGTTTGTTCTTCACCATGGGACCGCCAATCGTAAACCCGCCAAACTCATCGTTGAGGCGTGGCGGTTCAGAGAGGTTTTGGAATTGCTTCTCAAAGTTTGTCATTGAATTAAGGATTGAGTTGTTGATAGTGCCAAAAACGTTACCATGCCAGGCATTGCCGCCCGATTTGGTGATGATGTTAACCACCGATCCCGAGTTGCGGCCATACTCCGGCCCGAATTGATTTGTTACTAATACATATTGCTGTACAAAATTCGGATCGCTGAGGAAAATTGCCGGCCCGGCAACACTGTTGTCATTATTATTCTGTCCATCGATCTGTTGGTCATTGTTCCTTCCCCGTAGTCCGTTGGAAGAAAACCCTACACCATTCGTGTTGGAAAAATTGTTGTCGCGTGTGGGCACAACGCCGGGGACAAACAAGGCAAGATTATCCAGGCCTTGATTTTCCTGAACGCCGGAAAAAGTGCTGAGTGCAGTGCCGGAAAAGGTGTTGGTAACTTGTGATTGCGTAGTTTCAACCAGTGGGGCGCCTGCAGTGACTTCCACAGTAGTGCTGGCTTGTCCCACAGCCAGTTTAATGGACCCCAATCCGGTGTCCCGTCCTGCAGATACCAATACATTGTTCTGCACGGCCGAATTAAAATTCGGAGAAGAAACTTCTACTTTATATTCTCCTGCCGGAATCAGGCTGAAGCGAAACAGTCCTGAATTATCAGAAGTGGTGGTGAGTACCGCTCCCGTGGAATTGTTGGTTGCTTTCACCTGGGCACCCGGCAAAACGGCCCCTTGTGGGTCGGTCGCAGTGCCGGAAATGGATCCCTTGAGCACTTGACCAAATGACGGCAAACCGATTGCCAAGGCCAAGATGGCGATGAGTGCTGAGAGATAAATTTTTCTACTATGCATAGCTTACTTCTCCTATATCGTTCCAGCGTAAAGAAGCATAAGGCGCTACTCTGCCTTTTTAACTTGGCATAAATAGATTTGCAGTTTCTGTGCCACTATCTTTCCGAGAGAACTTCGCTCCATGTCTCCCATATTTAAAACAAACAGAAAAGCGCGATTTAGGTTTATGTAGGCAGAGATGAAGTTCATCACACAGCGTCTTCTACATACGCGTGCAACTCATCTACTTGTTCATAAAACTTACAAATCTTTATTGTTTGATAGGACAACCTGCAATGGAAAAATGACTTCCTCTAAGTAGAGACTTTTAACGCAAAGCATGTTTTTAATATGTGGTGCAGTCGTGTACGCACACGATGGCGAGGAGAATTTTTTAGACTACAAAATATTTTGCTTGCGGATGATGCACAATAATCGCCGACGTTGATTGTTCCGGCTCCATGTGAAAACCGCTAGTCAGACGTACCCCGATTGTCTCTTCAGGCTTCAGCAAGGCAAAGAGTTTGGTCTGGTCCTCAAGGTTCGGACAAGCGGGATAACCAAATGAATAGCGGGACCCGCGATATTTTTGGTGGAACAGATCGCCGATCCGTGTTGCGTCCTCGCCCGCGATTCCCAGTTCTTCGCGTATCTGTTTATGAAACAATTCAGCCAGTGCTTCGGCGGTTTCTACGCTGAGGCCATGCAGATAGAGATATTTGGTGAACTCGCCGGCATCAAACAGGTTCTTGGTTTCTTCCGATGCGCGGCTGCCGATGGTTACTACCGATAATCCAATCACATCTAGCTGACCAGAACTCTTTGAAGCAAAGAAGTCAGCGATAGAAAGTTTGCGCCCTTCACGCTGGCGTGGGAAAGTGAAGCTGGCAATTATATTTTTGCCTTCAGGCTCATAGAGCAAAACATCATTGCCTTCTGATTGGCAGGGAAAGTATCCATAAACAACTTTTGGCTCGAACCAATTTTTAGCAATTACCTCTTTCTGCAGCTCTGAAAGTACCGGAATATATTTCTCTTCTACCAGACGCAGGTAGTCTGCCTGCGATGCTGTCTTTAATTGCCACTGGTTTTTAAAAAGAGCAGTGTGATTCACATATTGGAAAATTTCATTCAAATCAAAATCTTTGCGCACACGAACGCCATAAAAAGGCGGCACAGGAATATTCGGCGCCGGCTGCACCACTGGCGATCTCTCAGTGCTGGTGGAAGCCTCTGCTCCTGCTACCATAGTTGTCTTGGCAAATTCCTTGACCGTTCGTCCCTCTTGCAGTCTCTTTTCTCTGGCGCCGTTGGTTGACGCCAGGTCATCCATTAAATGCAGGCCTGTAAAAGCGTCATCGGCGTAGAAGACACCATTTGAATATTCGCGCCGCAAATCGTCTTCTACATATTTGCGCGTCAGCGCCGCTCCGCCGCAGATCACCGGATATGCTAGCGATTGCGCCTGCAGATCCTGGATCACATACTTCATTTCTAACGTTGATTTCACCAAGAGCCCGCTCAGCCCAATGGCATGAGCGTTGTGCTGCTTGGCCGCGGCGATAATTGAATCCGACGGTTGCTTGATCCCGAGGTTTACTACTTTGTAACCATTGTTTGTAAGAATAATATCTACCAGGTTCTTGCCAATGTCGTGGACGTCACCCTTCACCGTGGCCAGCACCAGTGTTCCCTTCTGCGTGCCTTCCTTCTTCTCCATCTTCGGCTCAAGATACGCGACCGCCTGCTTCATTACGCCCGCGGAGTCAAGAACAGAGGGCAACTGCATCTTGCGTGCGCCAAACAGCTCGCCCACGGTCTTCATGCCGTCGAGCAGAACGGTATTGATCACGTCAAGCGGTGAATACTTCGTGAGAGCGTCTTCAAGTATTTGTTCCAGCGTTTGCTTCTGTGCGCCTTCGCCCAGCGACTTCTCTCCATTGATGATGCAGCGCTTCAGCTTGTCTTCCACTGAAAGCGATTCCAGCGGTGCGGCTTCAGCCTGCGGCTGCTTGTCCAGCCCGCTGAAATGCTGCATGTAAACCTGCAACGGATCGCCTGCAGCCTTGTCAAAGTAGATAAGCTTGCGCGCCAGATCAACTTCAATTTCCGGGATCTTATATAGAGGATAAATTTTGGCGTAGTTCACAATCGCCATATCCAGCCCGTAGTCCACGGCTTCCTTCATGAAAACGCTGTTCAGCACGCGCCGCGCATAGGTGTTCAGGCCAAAAGAGATGTTGCTCACGCCCAGGATTGTCTTCACCTCAGGCAGCTCACGCTTGATCCCTTTAATAGCATTGAGCGTCTCAATCCCCGCCGTGCGGTACTCTTCCTGCCCGGTAGAAATCGGCAGAGTAAGCGCATCAAAGATCAGGTCCACGGGACGGATACCGTACTTTTCTGTCGCGAGTTTGAAGATCCGCTTGGCGATGGCGACTTTTTTCTCTGCCGTCAGCGCCATGCCCTCTTCATCAATGGTCAGCGCGATCACAGCTGCGCCATACTTTTTGGCCATGGGCAGCACTTTGGATGTGCGCTTCTCACCATCTTCTAAATTGATGGAGTTGATGATGGCTTTTCCCGGAATACGCTTTAGCGCTTCTTCAACCACATCGGCTTCGGTTGAATCCACTAGGATCGGGGCAGGCACGCGCGTGGCCACGCGCTCCAGGATTGTGCTGATATAGCCCTTTTCGTCCTCGCCCACAATCGCTGTGCACAAATCCAGCATGTGTGAGCCTTCTGTCACAAGCTTTTTGGCCAGCGCCAGAATGTCGTCATACTTGCCGCCACGCACCATGTTCTTAAAGTGCTCAACGCGCGTGGTGGTGTTCATCTCTTCCGCAACAATCAGCGGCTTGGGATCAAGATCGAGCGGCACCATGCTGTAAGCACTGGAAGCGGCAGGCGTGATCTCCACTTCGCGTTTCGCCGGTTCCAGGTTCGCACAAAGATCAGCCACAGTCTTGATGTGAAGCGGCGTTGTCCCGCAGCAGCCACCCACAATGCGCACACCATATTCAGTGATGAACTTCTTGTGCCAATCCGCCAGGTCATGCGGCGTCAAACGATAATGCGCCACGCCGCCCACATTCTCCGGCAATCCCGCGTTGGGCAGGACAGAAACTTCCTTTGGCGCGTTGTGCGCCAGGTAGCGCACCGCATCATTCATCTCTTTTGGACCAGTAGCACAGTTCAGACCCACAATTTCGCAATCAAAAGGCTCAAGAGAAGTCTCCGCTGCGCCTATCTCCGTACCCAGCAGCATGGTTCCCGACTCTTGCAGCGTCACCTGCGCCTGGACGGGAACACGTTTTCCCGCCTGCTTCATCGCCTCGAATGCGGCAGCGACTGCGATCTTCGTCTGTAGTATGTCCTGACAGGTTTCGATCAGCAGAATATCGACTCCGCCAGCAAGCAGTCCCAATGACTGCTCCAGATACGCGTTGAACATGTCGTCATAAGTGATCTGGCCGAGTGATGGCAGCTTGGTTCCTGGGCCAATTGAGCCGGCCACAAATCGCTGCTTACCATTGCTGGAGAAGCCATGTGCCACTTCACGCGCCAGCTCCGCCGCTCGCTTATTGATCTCGTGAACTTTGTCTATGAGGTCAAACTCGTTAAGCACAATTCGACTTCCGCCAAATGTGTTGGTCTCCACCACGTCAGCCCCAGCCTGGAAATATGTGGCGTGTATGTCTTTAATAATGTCAGGCCGGCTCAGCACCAGAACTTCAGAACAATTCTCTTTGCCCCAAAAGTCATCTAGAGATGGGTGCCGCTCCTGTATCTGCGTGCCCATTGCGCCGTCATAGATGACGACACGTTCGCGAACTGTCTCAAGAAAAGATTTCATTAGTTTTCAGTCGAGACCTAAATTATCTCCTGTCGCTTTGAAGCCATCATGCAAGCCAACCGTGCTCCTATTGCCTTGGAACCACGCTGCCAGCTTACGAGAGGCGGATAATCTGGGTTCCCGCTACTCTCTTATTGTACGGTTTGCGCGCTTATCATGCCTTGCCCGATCATTAATCGTGGCGATTCTGTCTCCAATCAGCGCTTTCTTGCTGTTAATCCGCTCCACCCCAGCGCTTGTGTATCTGAGTATTGCTTTGTATTGGACATCCGGCAATAGCTTAAAAAAGCTGCAGATGTGTCAGTTGGCCTCACGCTTGGTAAAGCAGCAGAATTCCCGATCCGGCATTGCTCAAATATAAGGCTCAGTCCGCCATCCTTGTCACCACAATCCGGCATCCAGAGTTACTACACTTGATAGTACGTGCCTGGTGAAAAGGCACACCTTCAAGAGATTCTCACTGTTTCACGGGGGCATTCTGTGTACAAATTCCGCTCACTGCATTGTCTGCTTCTTTTTGTCGTGTGGTTCACCGCATCCACGGTTTTCGCTCAAACCGTTGTGCCAACATACCAGAATTTTGTCCCACCCACCGGAGTCGCCGCTGACGCCGGCGAGCCATCCATCGGCGTGAACTGGAACACCGGCAAAATACTTTTTGAGGCCGGGTTGGAAACTGACCGGGTCACCATCAGTGGCAATCCCGCCACTGCCACGTGGGCAAACGTGAGTGGGACAATAACCTCAGTGACATCTCTCGACCCGATTTTGTTCTTGGACTCTACCACTGGCCGCACATTCGTCTCTCAACTTGCGGGCGCCTGCAGTCTTTCTTCTTTCAGTGACAATGATGGCTCCAGCTACACGCCTGCCGTAGGCTGCGGCGTACCTGCCGGAATCGATCATCAGACGATCGGCGGAGGTTCCTTTGCCCCGAACCTGCTTCCGCGGCTGCCGTCTCCTGTGGGTTACCAGCATGCCATCTACTATTGTTCGCAGGCTATTGTCGATGCTTCGTGCGCCATCAGTTTGGATGGCGGACTCACCTATGGCCCTGCAATCCCGATTTATACGCTGCTCGATTGTGGCGGCATACACGGCCATATCAAGGTCGGTCCGGATGGGACCGCCTATGTTCCCAACAAAAACTGCAACAGCAACACCGCCGTCATTTCTTCGGGAAATAATGGAACAACGTGGACCATTCACCCCGTGCCCGGAAGCACCTCAGGCGATAGCGATCCTTCCGTTGCCGTAGCAACGGACAACACCGTTTATCTGGGCTGGCACGGCGGTAACGGACATCCCATGGTCGCTGTCTCGCATGACCACGGCGCCACCTGGACCAACATCAGCGATGTTGGAGTTGCGCTAGGCATCCAGAATGTTGCCTTCCCGGCCATGGTTGCGGGAGACGGCAATCGCGCCGCGCTCGCGTTCCTTGGCACACCTACCGGCGGCAATGCCCAGGATACGGCAAATTTCACCGGCGTATGGCACCTGTACATCGCACACACTTACGATGGCGGCGCCACATGGACGCTGGCGGATGCAACTCCGAATGATCCGGTGCAGCGGGGATCAATCTGCCTTGCCGGGACTTCTTGCGGATCAGACCGAAACCTGCTGGACTTTATCGATGCTACTGTGGACAAACAAGGGCGCGTGCTGGTGGCCTACGCTGATGGTTGCATCGGCGCTTGCGTGAATTCAGCTCCAAACTCTTTTACCGCGATTGGCTCTATCGCTCGCCAAGCCACCGGCACAGGACTGTTCGCTGCATTTGACGGGAGTTTCTGACAACACAGGCCGGCCTGCTTTCTCACACGATTCAGGCCGGTTTTTTACTGTGCGCATCACACCAGAGCGTTCACAAGGAATAAGGAATGAAAAAGGGCTTATCTGGCCACCCTCACTCGGCCGTGGCGTAACGCAAGGGCGTTAAAGAAGTGCTGGCGCACACCTCGCAAAATCTTTTATGGCGTTGAAATGCCTCATCGGCTTCGCGATGCTGCGTGCCCAGCACCTCAATCTGCATCATTTCTTGATCGTTTCTGTATTTATTGGAGAAAAATTCGACCAGCTTGGTTTTGAACGCCTCATCGGCCTGGGTTGCAATCGCAAATAATTCAGCACCGCGCGGACACAGCTTTACAGACATTTTGGCAAGCCTCTTGATGGATGGTTGATTGTTGGCGGCAACACCGCAAAAGTCCATAGGCTTTACAGTGTTTTTACATTGTCACAATCAAAATTTACTTTTGGATGGCTGCGGTTGGAGCGGGGCTCAGGCCACAAATTTGTAGCCCAGTCCGGGGACCGTGACGATTAGTGCCGGTTGTTTGGGATCTTTCTCCAGCTTCTGCCGTAAGCTGCCAACGTGGACGTCAACGGTGCGTGTGAAAGTATCTTCACTGTAGCCCCACACCTCTTTCAGCAGCACCTCGCGGGAGAGCGTTGTGCCTGGGTTTTGGGCAAAGTAGCGCAGCAGGCGAAATTCGCGCGCTGAGAGCGGCACCGGCTTCCCTTGTCGCCGTACGGTAGTGCCGCGCAGGTCAATGTGGATCGGCCCAAACTGCAGAACATCAGCCTCTTTCGCTACCGGGACAGCAGAGCGTCTTATATGCGCCTCAATGCGGGCCAGCAATTCCAGAAGCTCAAATGGCTTGGTCAGGTAATCATCCGCGCCGATCTTCAGGCCCAGGACTTTATCCACCAGTTGGCCACGAGCGGTAAGCATGATGATGGGAGTAACGATTCCGGCGTTGCGAATATCGCGGCAGACATCAAAGCCATTTTTCTTGGGAAGCATTACATCCAGAATGATGAGGTCGTGTGAATTCTGGACGGCCTTGCGCAAACCCTCTTCGCCATCGGCGGCTGTGTCGGCAGAGTAGCCTTCCGCCTTCAGGCGATCGCTTAGCGTCATGCGCAGATCTTCTTCGTCTTCCACCAGCAGAATACGTTCGGTCATGAGGAGAAATCCGGCTCCGCATGGCGGTCTGCTGCGTGTTGTTGCTCTTGCGCTGCGCGTTCTCCGGCTACCTGCAAATGGATGCTAAACAAACTTCCCTTTCCCACTTCACTTTCCACGGTAAGCTGGCCGCCCATGGCCTCCACAATCTTGCGCGCCAGGGGCAGTCCCAGCCCTGTGCCGTGAATTCCAGACTCAGCAATTGCAGGGCTGCGATAGAACGGCTCAAAGATATGCTTGATCTCGTCTTTGCTCATGCCGATGCCCTTATCTTCCACGGAGAGAATAATCTCCTTCGTCTGTCCGCTTTCTTTGACAGCTTCGGCTGCAACCCGTAACCAGCGATTATCACCGCCATATTTCACTGCATTAATGATCAGATTTTGCAACGACTGCACCAGCCCGTTGAAATCGGCGCTGACCGCTGGCAAGCCAGGTTCAATGCGGCGCTCCACAATAACCCCGGCTGCGGCGACCGTGGTTGCGGTTCCTTCCAGCGCGGCTTCCACAGCGCCGTAAAGATTCACTGGGCCTAGATTGTGGTTTCGCGGCGCTTGCTGCGTAGCCGCAAACAGCAACACCTGCTCCACCAACTGGGTGAGCTGTCGCGTTTGCTTCACGATTGAATTTCCGTAGCGCACCAACTGCTGCTTGTCTTCCACAACGCCATGAGCGATGTTCTCCGCTGCCGACGAAATCACTGCCAGCGGGGTGCGCAGCTCATGGGAAACTCCGGTCACAAAATCCATCTGCAGCCTGGCCAGTCTGCGCGCGCGTTGGCTGGCGATAATGATCAGCGCCATGGTCAGGCCAAGCAGCACCAGCACAGCAAAGCTGGCCATCAGGTTGCGACGGCGCAGGGCGCTTACTGCCGCCTCAACTGAGCCGCTCTTGTGCTTAGCCACTACCTGCCACACGCTTTGATCGCCTGAATGGAAGACCTCAAGGCGTGGCATCCGCTCCGGCCCCATGGCGCGTCTCTCTTCGCCTTGCATAGAACGGTCGCTCGATGACGACCGCATAGGCGCGAGAAACATTTCCGGTCCCATGTTTGGGCCGCCGCGGCCCATGGGCGGGCCAAAGAGATTCAAGGATGCATCCATCTGCTGGCTGTCATCTCCGCCAAAGCCGGTATCGGATGCATAGATAACCTGCTCTCCGGTTTTATCGCTTGCGCGCACAGCAACGTGGTAGTTCAGGCCAGACTGGCCGCGAAAATACTTTTGCGCCAGCTCAGGAAATATCTCCTTTTGCAGGGCGCTCTTGTTCAACTGGATAATCAGCCATGTGATCGCACGATTGCTGGAATGCTGATCAGCCATTGGGCGCTGCCGCACCGGATACGCGAGCGCCGGAATCGACTGGTCTACCGCCAAAGGAACAAGAAAGTCACCCCGGCCGCGCGCAGCGCCGCTATGCCGCATACCCATGTGCCCACTTGCTCTCAAATGATCGTGGTCGCGCCGTGCGGAAGATTGTTCATTGTCCGGTCTCGCATCTCTTCCGCTGGCTTGCCGTTCCTGCAGATGCAATGCCGCGAATAAGCTTACTTCCTGTAGATGTTGTCTTAAGGAGTCAAACTCCGCGGGCCATGCTACTTGCTCCAGTTGCTCACGGCCAGGATCAAATCGCAACGGCTGGTCGTGGCCCGAATCCTGCCAGACGTAAATATGTTGAACCAGGTTCGGATGGGCAGCAGTTTGTTGCCAATGCTGCAATTGCTCGGCAAATTGGGTGGGATTGATAGTTCCAGAAGGATCAAGCGCCGACCTGATTTCCATTCCGGCAGTGCCCAACTCGCGCGCAAAATCCATGCGGAACCCCATCAACGCCACCTGCAGGTTGGTCTGCATTTGCGCCTTGGTTGCTGCGCTTACGCGTCCGCTCCATTGGTATTGCAGCACGGCCAGCAGGGCCAGCACGCCGGCCAATGCCGGTACTGCAACCCATCGAAAAAGCCGCTCTCTGATCTCTGGTTTTAACATCAACTCAAGCTACAGTGTCCCGGATACGCCTTTAGCTATCGGCGTTTCAGGGCTTTAAAAACTCACCTTTATTATAAGTGTTTACTATAAGCACGCAGCCAGCGCCTATGCTCTTAAGCCAAATGCCGTTCGCGCTTTTTGCAGTGGAGCATTCAGAAATGTGCGCAGTTCGCGCAGGAACTTCGGCTTGTAGATCATCGCCGTTGCGCCGCAGCCGGCACACGCTGCCCGGAATTGTGCGCTGGTGTCCATCGACATGAGAATGATCTCAATGTGAGGATGCATTTGCGAAATCAACAACGCCGTTCTCAGCCCGCTCATGCCCGGCATGTCTGCATCCAGCAGCACCAGTTCCGGCTGCAGTTCAGCCACCCGGTCAATCGTCTCCGGCCCATTTTCCGCGCGTCCAACTACTTGCACCACTTTGTGATGCTCCAGCAGCGAACAGATTGCGTGCAGAATCGTGGTTGAATCGTCCACTACCAGCGCGCGTTTTTTTGGCAGCGGCAGCGGCCGGACTGTGCGCACGCTCGTATGCAGGCGAACCGTAATAGCTGACATACAAATCCTTTAAACGCTATCTATAGGTTAAGCGGGACGAGTTGAGAGCTGGGTAAATCCCACGGCAAGAAATTGTAAAGTTTCTGTAAAGACCATTCCGTTGACATGCCTAACTTGGCCGGATCGCAATAAAAAAGGACAGAGCGGGCCATCCAACGCAAGGAGAACGTAATTGGCCCGCCTGTCCTCTAACCGGCGGCAGGAAGGTCACTTGAATGAAGCGCCTGGAGGGGCCCCTCCTAGCCAGCCGTGTCCGCGCATACCCCGGTGATGGCTCTGCATCTGGATAAACTTGCTCTGTTGATCTGGTGATAGCGTCTGGAAGAGCGCTGCATCCGCTTTGGCGTGCGCCATGGTCATCTGCGCCATCAGGTTGCCGATGTTGTTCGATACCTGCTCAATCGTGCCCGTGTCATTCTTCTGGATGGCTGTTTGCAGGGTCTCATGCGCCGTGCGCATCTGGTCATGCAGCGATTTCCCGCTGTTCGCCTCTTCCATATAAATACTGGTTGCCTGCTGCTGCTGTTGGGCATTCAATGACAAATGCTTGGTCAGAAAATCCACATGGTGCTGGACCATCTGCGCCGGATCTGGCGGCGTTCCGCGTTGCGCCACTGCAAGCGCGCCGGTCAGGATAACGAGGGGAATTGCTCTTAAAAGGGTTCTTCTCATTGGCTCCATTTCTCCATTTTTGCGATCAATGCTGCGAATTGAATACTGCGTTCAATTCTGTTCCTTGCCATTCTTCTCCGCTCACGCGCTCAAGCACCGCGCGAAACTCTTCCCGGAAGTTTTCTTTGTGGATGAAATCCATGGCGCCCGAATCTTCACAAGCCGCACGCAGTTCCGGCGTGTTCTCAGTTGACATAAGCACAACGCGGGCTGAAGGTAATCTCCGCCCGAAAAACCAGGCCAGCGCAAGCCCGTCAAGATAAGGCATGTGAACGTCCATCAAGATCAAGTCTGGCTTGAGCCTCATGACGGTCTCAATGGCCTCTCCGCCTTTGTCCGCACGCGCCACCACGTCCACCAGCGGATCAAGCTCCAGCAACGCGCAAACCACTTGCAGGAAAGTCTCAGAGTCGTCCACCACGACGGTCCGGATTCTTTTTGTGCCGGTTTGAACAGATGCTTGCTCGATTGTTACAGCGCTCAAAACCGACTCTACTGCAGTTGCCATCAGGCCTCCATCAACGTGATGTTGTTATGGAAACATGTTTCCTGATGCAGGTGGGTAAAATGGCTGGCAATGCGCTGTAAAGAGGTTGTAAATGGTAGGCGATCTCAAAAGCCTAAAGCACACGTGTGATTGCCCTTTCGTGAATTTGCCCCACCAGAGTTCAGGGTGTTACCATCGCTAAATTGTGGAGGTCGTCTGATGTCCGATAGAGATAACACCAATAGCTTTATGTGGTTTCTGGCAGGCCTTGGCTTTGGCGCGCTGCTGGGCGTGCTGTATGCACCCCGTTCCGGGCGTGAAACTCGCGAAGCCATCAAGAACTCAGCGCAGGAAGGCGGCGAGTATCTGAAGACCCGCGGCCGTGAAGCGCGCGACACCATGAACCAGTGGGTAGATCGCGGCAAAGACGTTGTTGGCCAGCAAAAAGACAAGATCAATGCAGCCATTGATGCCAGCCGTCAGGCGTATCGTGAAGCAGCCGGCGAAGGCAAGAAAGGCTCCTAAGGAGCTCCATAACCAGTGGACAACACAATCATCACGATCTTCGTGGTCGTTGCCGCAATAGCCATTGTGCTGCAAACGGTGATCCTGTTTGTGCTTTACAAGGCGATGCGGCAAAGCTCAGAAAAAGTTGAAGGCATAGCCACGCGGCTGGAGCAGCAGGCCTCGCCGGTGCTGACCACGGCAGCCGCGATTTTGGATGATGCCAAGCCGAAGATTGCAGAGATAACCACCAACCTGGCGGAAAGCTCCGCGTCGATTCGCGCTAACGTAGCCCAGGTGGGCATGGCCACCAGCGAAATTACTGAGCGCCTGCGCATGCAGGCGGCCCGCATGGATGACTTCATCCTCAACGCCGCTCATAAAGTTGAAGCCACTTCAGACCTGTTGCAAGAGAAAGTTTTCACTCCAATGCGGCGCGTCCGCGCCATTGTAACCGCGCTCAATACTGGATTGAGCTTTTTGAAATCCACCCGGCCCCGTCATCGGAAAAATGAACACGAAGCGGAAGATGAAGAGATGTTCATTTGAATTGGCAAAGAGTAAATTGGTAAATGGGTAAAGTGAGCCAGCCTGAAGAGCTGCGCTTACGCACAAAGAAATTTGCTCTAAGAATTATTCGTCTCTTTCAAGCTCTTCCAAAAACAACAGAAGCACACGTTCTCGGCAAGCAGCTTTTGCGTTGCGGTACATCTGTCACCGCTAATTATCGTGCAGCATGCCGTGCACGATCCAGACCCGAATTCATTGCAAGACTGGGAATCGTTGCTGAGGAAGCAGATGAAAGTGTCCTTTGGCTCGAATTGCTGGAAGAAGCAAATATCCTCAAGCATGAAAGGCTTGAGGATATTGTGAAAGAGGCCAAAGAGCTTGTTGCGATTTTCTCAACATCATTAAAGACTGCAAAAGGGAACAACAGAATTTTTAAGGTTCCAAAATTTACTAACTTACCAAATTACCCATTTACCAATTCCAGTCATCTGCCAAACCTTACGCTCACATGCCCACCCGGCGGAATGCGCGATCCTGCTGCTGGATCTTGATCCTGTCCTACCCCGCTGCCACTGATCTCTAATTCCAGTCCAGCAGATTCTGCTTCTTCAAGCGCCGTTCGCAGTGATTTGCCGCGAAAGTCCGGCACCAATACACCACCGCTCACGTCCAGCACCACCGTTCCTTGCGCTTGCGCTGGAGATTTAAAGCTGGCGGGTTGCACGGTTGCGGTCACAGGCAGACTTGCGTGTTGCGGGGCTTGCTGTGTCTCAGGTTTACTTGCGACGGGTACCGTTCTCATCTGGGCATTTTCAGCCGCGGGCAAAGTCGGCGCGGGTGGCTCTGGTGTTGGAGTATCAGCAGTTCCCATCTCACCGGCAATGTAATCGGGCGCACCTTCTGAAACATCGCCCTCTTTGACATGCGCCCTAAGCCACATGCGTTTGGGATCTTGTAATTCAACATCGTGTGGCACATTCATATAAGCCAGCACCTGCTGGGCAACGCGCGAAAACACTGGAGCGGCGACCTCACCGCCGCCATCGCGCGGATAGCCGCCTGCAGGCGAGTCCAACACAACCAGCACCGTCACGGCTGGATCATTGACAGGAGCAAATCCCGCAAACGAAGCAATGTGCAGATGATGTGAGTAGTGCCCGGTCGCATCAATCTTCTGTGCTGTGCCGGTCTTCCCTGCTGAGCTGTATCCATCCAGAATGGCCCGCTTGCCCGTGCCTTGCAGCACCACGCCTTCCATCATGCGCTTCATCTCCGCCGCTGTTAGCGGCGAAATCACCCGCCGTCCCAGCGCTGGATGAAATGTGATCAACTGCGCCATACTGCGCGGCGGTGTAGTTCCGGCAACGATTCTGGGCGGAATGTATACGCCATCGTTAGCGATGGTTGAGATCATTGCTGCCAGTTGCACCGGTGAAACTCCGATCTCCTGGCCCATTGAGATCGCTCCAATGCTCACCTTTGACCAGCGGCTCACTGGCTTGGTAAGGCCGCGCGTTTCTGACGGCAATTCAATTTTGGTCTGGGCCCCAAAGCCAAAAGCGCGAATATAGCGGTCAAATCTATCTTCACCCAGCCGCAGTGCAACCTTAATGGCGCCCACGTCGCTGGACTTCTCCAATATTTGTGTAACTGTCAGCCCACCATAGGGGTTGTGATCGTGAATGCGCAAGCCATTCACCACAATCGATCCATGCTGGCAATCAATGACCTCGTTTGGATTTGTGATTTTCTCTTCCAGTGCCGCTGCCAGCGTAACCACTTTGAAAGTCGATCCCGGCTCGTATGCATCGCTTACCGCGTGGTTCTCCAGCGCATCAGGGTTCACAATGCTGGAGTTGGCGTTGAACGTGGGCCAGTTAGCCAGCGCCAATACTTCTCCCGTATGCGGGTTCTCCACGATGATGGTCCCTGAGTGGGCCTGAGTATCGGCAATGGCCTTCGCCAATTCGCGCTCAGCAATGTATTGGATCTTTTCATCGATGGTGAGCACCACGTTCTCACCGGGCTCAGGGTTCTTCTCCACCCGGCCAAGCCAGCGACGGCGGTTATCCATGGTGATCAGCATCTTGCCCGGCTTGCCGGTTAAAGTGGATTCAAACTCGCGCTCTATGCCGGCTTTTCCCTGATCATCAAGGTTCACGTAACCGAGCACTTGCGCGGCCAGCTCGCCTTTCGGATAAAAGCGCTTTGATTCTTTCTGGAAATAAATGCCTTTTAAATTAAGTGCGCGTACGCGAGCGCTGATTGAGTTATCCACCTTTCGCGCCACCCAGGCAAAGGCCTTTGAATTGTCTAGGCGATCTTCAATCTCGGACGCGTCGGCTTTTAACACTTTGCCCAGGATATGGGCGGTGGAGTGAATGTCTGGGATCTCGGAAGGAACGGCAAAGATGGAATCTACATTGACCGTCATGGCCAGCTCATTGCCGCCGCGATCATAGATATTGCCACGGACTGGAGCAACTTCAATGCTGCGTTGCTGCTGGCGCGCTGCGCGTTGCGTGTATTCGCCGTAGTCCACCACCTGCAGCCACACCAGCCGTACACAGATTGCCAAAAACCAGAATGCAAGAAATCCGGCAAGGATGAGAAGGCGTCTGTTGCTGCTTTGAGTGGACTGGGCCATTACTCCCTTACAAATTGAAAAGCTCTCTGTTGTAGTTCAGTCGACGGGCGAAGCCGAGTAACATTCTCTTATTTTCAACTTATCAGCAGCGAGCCCGACTAGCGCGGGCGAGCTGCCAGCATCAGGCGCAGAACAAACTCTGTTCGCGCCAAACTCTTAAGCGGTTTGGAGCGCAGCGACAAAAAATAACGACTCCGGCTGGTTCTCCGGAGTCGCCATCAAAGCTCCGGAAATTCCGGGGCCAAGGTTCACCAACCAAAACTTATTGTGCCGCAATCACCGTTACCGGCGTTGCCTGCGCCATAACCGCACCAGTCTCGTCCGGATTCATCTGAATCACCTGACCCGGCTCTGGCGACTCCAAACCCATCTGCCGCGCCAGCGTGTCAATACGCCCAGGATCGCGCAGTGACGCCGCTTCCAGCTTGAGCGTACGGTTCATTTCCACCAGCCGCTCGTGTTCGGCTTTCTGGGCTTCAATCTTGTAGCCGTATTCAATGGAGCGGAAATGCTGCCATGCGTAGACCAACGTCATCACAAAGAGAGCGGCCACGCAGGCAGAAAACATCCTGATTTCACGCCGGCGCTTTGGATCGCTGATCTTGACCAGGCGGGAATTATCAATGGTTTTCTGAAAATAGAACTCCGGCGTGATTCCGGCCACGCTGCGCCGCGATGACGCACGTGCATCCACTGGCGTGATCATTCCCGTAATTTGCATTGCCGTTGCGGCCATTTACGCTACCTCAATCAGTTCCCGGCGCCACTCAAAGCGGCGCAATGGCTGCTGATGTTCCCGCTCTGCAGCCTGTTTCTGTTCACGCGCATGCTCTTCCGCGCGCTGTACGCTGTTGATCAACTCTTCAATCGTTGTTCCTTGAAACATCTTCTTGTCCTCTTTTCTCGAGGGAACTTTTATTCCGGGGCGACACCGTTATTGAAGGAAGTGAAGTTTTCGCCCAAGTTTTTAGAAGGAAGGCAGTGCCTCCCCGGAAACTCATCATCTTGCCTGCCTACCACGGCCAGCAAAACAAACTTTATTTGCGCTCTGCGGCCCGCAGCTTCGCACTGCGCGACCTTGGATTGCGATCGATCTCTTCTTCGGCGGCGGTGAGGGGCTTTTTGGTTAAGACGTTATAAACGCCCTTTTCCCTTCCCTCGCGCAGAGAATCTTTGACGATCCGGTCTTCCAGGGAGTGAAAGCTGATCACCACCAGCCTACCTCCCTTTTTGAGGACCTGCGGCGCCGCCGTCAGCAGCGCCTTCAGATCGTCCAGTTCGCGGTTTACGAAAATTCGGATTGCCTGGAAAGTGCGCGTCGCGGGATGAATCTTTTCATGTGCTCGGTCATGTTTCATTGACCGGAGCGCAGCCGATATAACTTGTGCCAGATGAGCGGTTGTTCTTATCGGCCGCGCCCGGACAATGGCTCTGGCGATTCTCCGCGACCTCCTTTCCTCACCGAATTCGTAAATCACATTCGCGAGATCTTCTTCACGCATGTGGTTTACCACTTGATCGGCGGTTACTTCGCCCTCGGGGTTCATTCTCATATCCAAGGGCCCTTCCGCCTGAAAACTGAATCCGCGCGCTGCATCGCTGAACTGCAGTGAACTTACGCCCAGATCCGCCAGCAGCCCGTCAGCGGAAGCCGGCGGGACATGCTGGGGGAGCTCGGCGTAAGAGCTGTGCAGCAAAGTAATCTTCGGATGGTTATCACCTCCGCTCCGGGATAACCTTTGCTGCGCCAGTTCAAGCGCGTTGGTATCTTTATCGAAGCCAATCAAATGACCCTGTGGGCCAAGGCGCTTTGCGATTTCTAAACTGTGCCCGCCCAATCCTAGGGTCGCGTCGATATAAGTCCCGCCGCGCCGGATTGCCAAAAAGTCGATCGCTTCTTTTAAAAGAACTGAAACATGGCCAACTTCCCCATCGCCATGCGCCCCCTTGGGGGCTTTGGTCGAACCAAAATCCTCTTCGTCTTCTTTCAGCGCCACTAGATGCCCAGTTCGTCGAGAGTCTTCTCATCGTCTTGCGTGAACGGGTTCTCTTCTATGTCCTTCTGGTACGCCTCGATGTTCTGCACTTCGAGGTACGTCAAATTGCCGACCACGGCCACTTCGCCCTTGATCCCCGCCGAATCCCTCAGCAGCGCCGGTATCAGAAGCCTTCCCTGCCCATCGATCTCCACCTGCTGGCCGTAATAATTGGTGCGGTTGAGAAACTTCTTTTTGGTCGGGTTGAAGTTCGACAACCGCGCCAGCTTCTCTTCGATCCGCTGCCACTCCTCGAAGGGATACACTTGAGCAACCTTCCCGTCGAGCGAGGTGATGTAAAATTGCGTGCCGTACTTCTCGTCGATCAGACGCTTGAATTCCGCGGGGACCTTTAAACGTCCTTTCTCGTCGACGCGAGTTGGATGGTTGCCGCGAAACATTGTTCTTTTTTGCTGCTATTCCGGCTAAAACTGGTATCAAGGGGGCGAAAACGGTAATTTCTAGCTGTTTTTCTGGCTCGGTCACCGCAATTTTGGGGTTTTTCTGGTTCATTTGTCCTTCTGTCCACCGTGGACCACTTTACCCCTTGATCGAACCTGCTACTTACCACTTTCAACCACTTTAGACCACATCCTACGCCTAAACGGTTGTGTGTCAAGGGTTATTTTTTAGGTTCTGAGGAAAAAAGTTTCTTGACCAGAGTTGAAAGGGAGTCGATCAGCCTCTTGTAGAGACATTCATCATCCAACACCAGATGTAGTGTTTATGAATCCGGTTCCCGGATTAAGGCCCACCAATAGAAAACACAACTGTCGCGATTTGGTCTTATCGCAAAGCGTTTACCTGCGCATCGCAGATCGAATTTCAGCAATGCCAGCTACTGCAGATTGATTGTGCCTAAAACCAAGGGCCCTGGCTCTCGCCAAGGCCCTCACCAGATGGAGAATCACGCTTTAATAATTGATTCAGTGCTTTGACTCCGACATACGCAACAAAGCCAAAGTGTTATATATATCGCCTAACGATACATGATAAAGCGGCAAGTTACCAGGGTATTGTGACCCTGGAATTCATAGTGGGAAATTTTGCCCGAAAAGCTCCCGTTTGCCAGATGGATTTATCCAGCCCCGAACGCCCGTCGGCAGGGACTTGTGATTTACCAGATAAGGATGGGGGCCTCCAGCCAGTCTTCAGCAAAGGCGGGCCATAAAAATCCAGAGACTATCTCTTTAATTTAAGCAAAACCGAGTATTAAAAAAAATAATTTAAAATAACTCTATTTTTCAGCATACAAACCTACCCTTTATAGGGTAATCCTTCTCCTCGTATAGGCAGAGGAGATAAAGCAGGGAATGCTGTTAGTCCATATAGGGCTGAGTGCAAATTGTTGAAAAGGATGGACATGACGAACTCCCCCGAAGCCTCGCGCTGGTATGTAGCTGAATTGACGGAAGAAGTTACGCTCGAAGGCGATCCGCTCAACGTTGTTCATAAGAAAACTCGTGTAATTTTTGCCGACTCGGCTGAAGATGCATACGAAAAAGCCTTGAGCATGATTACCGAGCACGAGCTTGGCTATCTGAATGAGCACAAGCGCGCCGTGCGCACACGATTTTGGGGTTTGCGTGAAATGGATCTTTCCAATGAGGACATGGACCGTGCCGGCATCCTTCCGCAGGAAAAAAAGGGAGCAGCCCGCCGCCAGAATTCCACTGGTTTGACCCCGGAGCAGCAGTTTGCCTTGCTGATATCGCTTAAACCTGGGGCTCTCCCGAACTAGTCTTCTCTTCTTTTTCCTTTTTTGGAAACAGAAGCGAAGCCACAATCGCAATTGCCAACACGCCGGCAATCACCACCAGCGCCGCCCACGTGGGCACGTGATACCGCTCCGGCAGCAGCATCTTGATGCCGATAAAAATCAGCACCACAGATAAGCCATGATTCAGATAGTGGAAGAGCTTCATCAGCCCTGCCAAAGCAAAATAGAGCGAGCGCAGGCCGAGTATGGCGAAGACGTTTGAGGTGTACACAATGAAAGAATCCCGCGTGATGGCCAGAATGGCGGGAATGGAGTCAGTGGCAAACATGACGTCAGTGGTTTCCACCACCAGCAGCACAACCAAAAGCGGCGTAAAAAAGAGCTTTCCTTCCCGCCGGGTGATGAACTTTCCGCCTTCGTAGCTATCACTAATGGGTAGAAACCTGCGGCAGAACTTTAAGACAATGTTGCGTGAAGGATCGCTTTCCTCGTTACCGCCCCGCATCAACTGAATTCCGGTATAAATCAGGAAGACGCCAAAGGCGTAAAGGATCCAGTGAAAGCGCTGAACGAGTGCCACGCCAGCCAAAATAAATATGCCGCGCATGATGAGCGCACCGATAATCCCCCAGAAAAGGACTGTCTTTTCTTCTTCCGCTGGAACTTTAAAGTAAGCAAATAACAATATGAAAACAAAAAGATTATCAACGCTAAGCGCTTCTTCCAGCAGATAGCCGGTAGTGAACTCCAGCGCTTTGGTCGGTCCCATCCACTGCCATATGAAGATGCCGAAGGCGGCAGCCAGACCGATCCAAAAAGCACACAGGAGCAGCGCCTTTTTAAAAGCAACGGCATGATGGCCGCGGCTCAGGACTCCAAGATCAAAAAAGAGCAGAGCCAAAATCGCCGCATTAAAAATAATCCAGAATCCGATTTGCATGAAGGGGGATTAGTGTGTGCGATCCAACTGTTTGGGAATCCTCATGCGGCGATTATAGCGGGTGATCTGCCGACACTATTTTTTCTTCTTGGCCGGAGTTGCGCTTCTGGCCGGTGTCATATTGGCCGGAGCGGCAGACGCGGGCGAGGCAGCACAATAGCGCAGCTTGAGCACGGGCGTGCTGCTGCCATCAAGCACGGTGAGCACATAAAGGCCGTCATACTCGTTTTCACCGATAGGTGGAATTGTGCCCGCCTGAACGCGCTGGATCACAAAGGGCAGCGTGTTGCTGTGGCCCACCACCAAAGCATTGCCTCCTGCGCCATAAAACACATCTTTTACCAAGGTGTTGGTATCTTTTGCAGGGACCACAACCGGCTTAACGCCAAGCGCTTTGGCCAATGGCTCAGCCGTTTGCTGCGTACGCTTAACGTCAGAAACATAAATCCGCTTAATTCCCGCGTCCTTGAGTACATGGGCCAGGCATTCAGCGCGCTGCTGGCCCTGAGGACTTAACAGAGCATCGGGCGCATCAGAGGCTTTTTCAGCGTGGCGAACCAGGACAATCGTAGTGGCTGGCTGTTGCTGCTGGGCGATGGCAATCTGCCCCAGCACTAGAGCGGTAAGCCCCAGGCGGATAAGCAAGCGTTTCATTGGATATAGACTCCATTATTTCAAAATTTATGTATCAGGCCCTGGCAATCTTCAACCTTAACTTGAACGCAGAACAGGCAGTAATTTGCGTAATTTCCGGGGCTACGACAGCTATTTTTGTGGAGCCGGTGGAGTATTTTCATTCATGCCATTGATCAACCGGATAGCTTCCAGAACCACGTCTCCACTCACCTGCAAGCTCTTGACGCTGAGCTTGTCCATCGTATCTTCCGTGGTGTGGTGAAAACTGTCGTTGTAGCCGTAGCTTGAGTCGTAGAGATCAGCCACCGGAACGCCAACGTGGAGAAAAGGAAGATGGTCGTCCTCAACGGGTAGCGTATCTGCAAAGAAAAAAGACTGATATCCCAGGCGGGTAGCCGCCTGCAACACGAGATCCTCTACCCAGGGCGTACCGTTGGCGGCGCGAGAGATGTTCAGATCAGCATCGCCGATCATATCCAGCAGCAGAAATGCTTTGATTTTTTTGCTGGTGCCATCGCCCTGCCATTTGTGCGCCAGATGGCGGCTGCCCCACAGCGCATCATTGGTGTTCCACTGCCTCTTCATGGATTCTTCGCCATCCAGGAACGCCAGCCAAACGCTGTACCCTTCCAGTTTTTTGCCGCGAAGCTGGTCGGCAATGGCCAGCAAGAGCGCCGAGGTGCAAGCGCCGTCATTGGCGCCGACAAAGCTCGTATCCTTAAGCCAATAATTTGTCTCGTAATGTGAAGCCAGAACGATGATCCCGTCTTTTGTGCCGGGGAACTTGGCAACGATATTGGTCATGGGAATTTTGCCAACCGAAGTCTCCGCAACAAAGGAATCTTCTTCCACATGATCTTTCTTCAGCTTGTTCTTGATATAGGAGCGGACATGCTCGATGGCTTTGCTCGTGTCCGGACGCGGGCCGAAGGCGACAATCTCTTTGGTGTATTGCATGACGCGCGGGGCATCAACATGCATCACCGGGCCAATGGGTCCCTTGACTTGAGGAGCCGGAGACTGCGGTGCAGGCTCTGAAGCCGATGCTTCATTGGGAGAAGAACTTGCTTTTTCCTTTGAGCAACCAAGAACAGCCAAGGCGAGGACCAATACCAGCCACCAACCAGTGCGTGCACGCAAAATCACCATTGCGGCTCCTTACACCACAGGGATTGCCCAGCATCCAGCGCGGAGAAAATCCGCGCACGGAGCTGAACGTTATTAGTCTATTCTAAGCCTTGTTGTTCGCGCTTTTCCCTGCGCTTACGCCGCTGCTTGGGATGGACCAGCCAAACAAGGCCGATGCTCAGAAGATAGAGCAGGACCATGGGAGCAGCGTAAATAGTCAGATTCAGGATATCGGTGGTCGGGCTGAGTATGGCTGCGCAGGTAACGCAAACCAGCACAGCTCCGCGGATGTGCTTGAAGAGGAACTTGGCATTCACCACGCCCATCATCCCGGCAAAGCCGAGCACAATGGGCATTTCAAAGATGATTGCCAGGCCCAAAATAATGGTCAGGAACAGCTTGGTATAGGCATCAATGGTGATGGTTGCGTGGAAAGCCGAGCCGTAGCTACCGATCAGAAAATCCATCGCCACCGGGAAGATGACCTTATATCCGAAATATCCTCCACCCAGAAAAAGCCCCACGGAGAGAAAAAGGAACGGCAGAACGAAGCGCTTCTCATTGCGATAAAGCCCGGGTGAGATAAAGCTCCAAACCTGATACAGGATGACTGGAGAGGCCAGGAAAATTCCAGCCATCAATCCGACTTTTAAGTACAGATTGAATGGATCAGTGGGACTGAGGTAGCTCAGATGCGGATCAATGTTGTATTTCTTGAATACAGTTATGATCGGCTTCTCAATCAAAGGATAGATTTTATCCTGGGCAAAATACCAGCAAATGCCGAAACCAATGGCCACCGCAGCCAGTGAGCGGATGATGCATTTACGCAGCTCTTCCAGGTGCTGCAAAATGCTCATGGAGCCCATCTGACGTAATTCGCGTTCTATTTCTTTCTGTTCCTGGGGGTCTACTGCAAGCTCCGGCATTGTTAATCCTGTGGGACCGTGTTCTTTATACGTTCGGTCAGGCGATTGAGGGCGCCTTGAATGGAGAGGTCTTCGTCACTATTAATTTTTGCGATTTCCGGCTCAAGATGCTTGGCAGGATTGACCTCTTCCAATTCCATCTTGCGGATCTCATCCTGAATCTGTCCCTGGAATTCATTACTTGCCTTTTTAAATTCAGCCATAAACTTGCCCCACGTACGGGCAAGCTCCGGTAACTTCCTGGGCCCAAACAAGATGAGTGCCAGAAGCATTATGAAAATTAACTCGCCAGAAAACCCAAAATCCATAGCTCGACCAACCTAATGATACCCCAGTATTTCTTAAAAAACCGCCGCAATTTTGATTAAGTTTTCCAATAGAAAGAAATCCGCAGCCCAGGATGGGGTAACAGCATCTTACCAAGCTGGGGAAATATCCGCTGGCGGATGTATGAAACGAGGGTAACACGGCTCAACCAAGGTGGGCTGAAATGCATGTAAAGCCCTGAGCAGAAGAGTGTTATACTGGCGCTAATACCCGCAATCGGAGCGCGAGAGCTCAGCGGCCAAGGATTGTTCATGTCAAGTGGAACACGTCGTTCTCTTTTTTTCGTATTACTCGTCATTATTAGTTGTGGTTTTATAGGTTCCGCTGCTTTCAGCCAGCGCAGCGTCTCGCCCTACATCGCCGGCGCCTCGGACTCTGATGTCCGCGACAGCCTGCGCCAGTTTTCTGAAATCTACAGCCTGGTGGAACAGAATTATGCTGAGCCCGTGAATCCAGATAAAGCGATTTACAACGGCGCAATCCCAGGCATGTTGCACGTGCTTGATCCACACTCCAACTTTTTTGATCCTAAGTCGTACTCATCGCTGCGCGAAGAACAGAGCGGTAAATATTACGGCGTGGGCATGCAGATTGCCCCGCGCAACAACAAGATCATTGTGGTAGCGCCTTTTGCCGGCACGCCGGCATACAAAGCAGGCCTGCGACCTGGCGATGTGATCATCGCTGTGGACGGCAAAGCCACAGACAACATGGGCGTAAGCGATGTTGCCGATCTGCTGAAAGGCCCCAAAGGCACCAACGTTCACATTTCAATTCTGCGTGAAACCAATGACAAGCCGCTGGAGTTCAACGTGGTACGCGACGAGATTCCGCGCAACAGCGTTGACCTGAAATTCATGATCCGGCCGGGCATTGGTTATATGCACATAAGCGCGTTTAACGAAACCACTGAGCAGGAAGTGGAAGATGCGCTGGAAGGCTTTGGCGATCTTAAAGGCCTGGTGCTTGATCTGCGCGGGAATCCCGGTGGCCTCTTAAATGAAGGCGTGGGCGTGGCAGACAAATTCCTGAAGAAAGGCCAGGTCATTGTTTCGCATCACGGGCGTAGTTCACCGGAAAAGACTTACAAAGCAACGCACGGCAACGGTGGCAAAGATTATCCACTGGTGGTGCTGGTGAACCGCGGCACAGCTTCAGCGGCGGAGATTGTTTCCGGCGCAATTCAAGACCATGATCGCGGACTGATTGTGGGTGAAGTAACGTTTGGCAAAGGCCTGGTGCAGACTGTCTATCCGCTTTCGGAGAATACCGGCCTGGCTCTGACTACCGCCAAGTATTACACGCCCAGCGGACGCCTGATCCAACGCGACTACACCGGCGTTTCCCTCTACGATTATTACTATGCGCGCGATGAAGACGATAATCCGAACAACAACGCCAATACGAACCCGAATTCCAGCACGTCCCCAACAAAAGAAGTCAAGCTGACTGACAGCGGACGGACGGTTTTCGGCGGCGGCGGCATTACGCCCGATGTAAAAATCAAGCCCTTCAAAACTACAAAATTTGAAGACTCACTGCTGGTCAAGTATGCGTTCTTCAACTTCGCCAAGCATTACCTTATGAATCGCCAGGTGGACAAGAATTTTGAAGTGAATGAGCAGGTGATGCAGGAGTTCCGCAAATTCCTGGACTCACAGAAAATTCCTTTCACTGAGGCCGATCTGAACGAAGACCTGCCCTACATCAAGTCCACCATTAAGAGCGAGATCTTCATTTCTCAGTTTGGCCAGGAAGAAGGCCTAAAAGTCCGTGCTGAGACCGATCCGCAAGTGGTTGAGGCCCTCGCCCAACTGCCCAAAGCCAAGGAACTGGCTGATAATGCCAAGAAAATCCTGGCGCAGAGAGCAGCGGCACAGGCAACACGATAGCTTTTAAATTTCACTCGAGACGCCCGCCAGAAAGGCGGGCGTTTTTTTTGGTGATATTCGTAAACAACGCGCTCACATAACTTGGGTTCAGTAATCCGCTTTCTCTATAGCGCTCATAGCCATCGCAAGTCCGCCAAGGACACCGGCTTGATTGCCGAGGGCTGGTGGAACAATATAATGGTCGATCCGTTCAGTTATCTCTGGCGCATTTACATAATCATTCAATAATGATCGAGTGCGTTCACGCAGCAAGGGAAAAATATGCGGCTGCATGACACCGCCGCCAAAGATCAGCCTTTGCGGAGAAAGCGTGCAGATCCAATTCACGCAAGCAAACGCCAGATAATCAGCTTCAAGCTCAAATGCAACATGGTCGGCAGGAAGTTCTGAAGCCGCAATTCCCCATCGCGCTTTAATGGCAGGCCCTGAGGCGAGACCTTCCAAGCAATCGCCGTGATAAGGACAGAGACCGGGAAAGGGATCGCGCGCGAAATCATGCGGTATGCGGATATGCCCCATCTCCGGGTGAACTAAGCCATGCAGAGGCTTGCCGGCAACAATCGCACCACCGCCGATGCCAGTGCCCACGGTGATGTACAGCGCGGTTTCAAGCTTCTGGGCTGCACCCCATTGTGACTCAGCCAGGATGGCTGCATTCACGTCGGTATCCAACGCAACCGGGACATTAAAAGCTCGCTGGATTGTTCCTGCCAGATCAAAGTTTCGCCAACTCTCTTTGGGTGTGGATGTGATGAAACCATACGTAGAAGATGCAGGCTTCAGGTCGATTGGACCAAATGATCCGATCCCGAATGCTGAAATGGGACGTCCGCAGTTCTGGAAAAAAGCGATGACATCGGCCATTGTTTCTGCCGGCACTCTTGTAGGAATGCGGATGGAATTGATGATTGATCCGGAGCTCATCCCAATGGCACAGACAAATTTGGTGCCACCGGCTTCAATTGCACCAAAAACGCTATTGGCCAAGTAGTGGCCTTCGGATTGTAGGCGTTTGCGACATGCTAAGAACGTTTACTATCCTATGCAAACCTCCGCACAAAGCCAAGAAATTAGCTGAACGTAAAAAGTCTTGCACAAAAGGGCAGCCAGCTCTACAGACACAAATTAAACAAACTCAGCTAAAAAACGCCGGCGCAAGACGGATGTTTTTGTTTTTGCAGCGCTCCAAAATTCCGTTGGGCAGAAATAATCTTGTCGCTGCAACAAATAATGAATATTCCTTAATAAATAACTCTTCCTATTCATCCTCTGTTCATGATTCGCATTAATCCGCTTAGGTAATTTTAGTGCGATCTTCAGCAGCAACTCTGTTTATTGATTAGTACATCACACCACACGAGTTGTTATGCAACTCGGAGTAAGGCCCCATGAAGCACCTCTTCGCTGTTGTGTTTTTCTTCTCTCTTGCGTCCTTCTGTTTTAGCCAGAGTTTTAACACCCAGAGTTACCCAATTGGTGGAACTGCCGGCCAGATCATTGTGGCTGATTTTAATGGCGACCATATCCCTGACATCGCTACGGTAAACGGCGACACTGTCTCAATTCTGATCAACAAGGGCGACGGCACTTTCCGCCTGCACCTGGATTTCGCTACCGGCCCCGGGTCCAATGGCCTGGCCGCGGTGGATTGGAACAAAGACGGAAAGATGGATTTGGTAGTCTCCAACGGCGGAGCGGACGCCGCGCACAGCGTCTCTATCCTGTTGGGCAACGGGGATGGCACTTTCCAGCCGCACCATGACATTGCCGGAGCGCCCAACGCAGGCTCAATTGCCGTGGGCGATTTCAATCGCGACGGAAACCCCGACATCGCTACATCCAGCAATAATCCGGTGAATGCCGTATATGTAAGCCTGGGCAATGGCAAAGGCGGAGTGGTGGCGCAAAAGATCACCAGCGGCTTTGGCATTGGCCCGCAGCCGCCGCCCGATTCCAATACTTTTCTTCTCGCAAAAATTGCTACGGCGGATTTCAATCACGACGGCAAGGACGACCTTTACTACATTGAATGCTGCGACACCTTCGTGATCGTGGGGCAAGGCGCTTTTGGAGTGCTGGTGAGCAAGGGCGATGGCACATTTACTGCCGGTCCCGTGATAGGACCACTCATCCCACCTACAGACCTGTTTACGGTTGACGTCAACCAGGACGGGCTTACAGATGCGATCATGCCCTTTGACGGCTGCCATGAACCCTGTACGGGCACAAGCGTGGCCATTAACAATGGTGATGACACTTTTGGCGGAGGAGCCGGGCTTAACTTGAATGACACAGGCTTTCAGGTGGGAGGCGCCGTATTCGATGTGGATGGTGACGGCCACAAAGACTTTGTACTTGTGGGCGTTGATACAAACGATCCCTCATTTAATCCCGACAATGACCGGATGACCCTGATTATCCAGAAGCAAAATGCGGATGGAACGTTCGCAAGTCCACCAGAGTTCGAGGGCGGGCCTTCTCAACTGATCACAGTGACTCTGAACGCGCCGATTGTGGAGAAACCAGCGACTGTTGTCGCTGATTTCAATCACGATGGCAAGCCTGACCTGGCCATGGTGAGCGAGTTCGGCGGGCCGGTATTTGTGGTGCTGAATACCACTCCACCCAGCGCCTGCAAGATCAGCACGGTCAATCACACGGTTACGGTCTGCCATCCGGCTGACGGAGCTGTAGGGCTTTCACCTGCGCATATTGTTTCTCACTTCACATCATCCACTGCTCCAAGCGTGAGCCAAATCTATCTCGATAACAAGCTGGTATTTCAAGTGGCCGGCGGCAACATTGATAAGAACCTTGCGCTTGTGCCCGGCGAGCATCGTCTGGAGGTCAAATCCTGGACCAAAGGCCAGCCTTTCCACAATGATTTTTTCCTCTCCACGCCAAAGTCGATTCCTGCGACTGTACCGCCTTGCTTGGAGAACACCAATTTTGTCGTAAACATCTGCTCGCCCGGACAACACGCCTCAGTAGACGCTCCGGTGCATGTGACGGCAGCGGCCAAATCCTCTGCTCCGATTACAACCATGCAGATCTATCTCGATAACAAAGAGGTGTTCCATTCACCGAACAGCACTTTGATTGAGACTGATGTGCCAATGTCATCCGGAGCACATCTGCTGGTAGTGAAAGCCTGGGACAGCACGGGCAGGAATTTTTCCAGCAGCAGGACGATTACCGTAACGCAACCCTAATGATCAACAAGCCTAAAAATTGGCCGTGGGAGAGTTTTCTCCTGCGGCCATCTTCTTATTCATAGGCGGCTTCACAGCTTGATGGTTCCATTGACGCTACTCATCTCGCAATACTTGCATCGGCTCGACCCGGGACAGCAGAACGCGGTTTGGCAATCTCATTGAATAGCTCGCGGGCGGATGATGGCGCACTCTGGCGAAAAACACTCCTCACGATAAGCATCGCTCGGGCACAATGATAAAATCTTGTGTTTGCCCTAATCACTTCTGAAGGATTTTTGCGATGTCTCAACTATCAGTTCCTGTTGCCCCACCGCCCCAACCGTTGGTCGCGCTCAGCGACGATGAAATTTTGTTTCGTGACAACGTGCGCCAGTTCGCGGACGAAACATTGCGGCCCAAAGTCCGCGAGATGGATGAAAAAGGCGTCTTTGAGCGGGAATTGATCGATCAGTTTTTCCAGCTCGGGCTGATGGGCATCGAGGTCCCGGAGCAGTACGGCGGCGCCGCTGGAAGGTTCTTTGAGGCCATTCTCGCTGTCGAAGAAGTCTCCCGCGTGGATGCTTCCGCAGGCGTAATTGTTGACGTGCAGAATACGCTGGTCAATAACGCCCTGATGCGCTGGACCAATGACGACCAGAAGCGCCGCTACCTGCCAAAGATGGCGAGCAATACCGTTGGCGCTTATGCGTTGAGCGAAGCGTCGTCCGGTTCAGATGCATTTGCCATGCAGACGCGCGCCGCGCTCAAGGGCAGCGATTACGTCCTGAACGGCCGCAAAATGTGGATCACAAACGGCAAAGAAGCAGGCGTCTTCATCCTGTTCGCCACCATCGACCCCAGCGCTGGCTACAAGGGCATTACGGCGTTCATCATTGAAAAGGATTTTCCCGGCTTCACCGTGGGCAAGAAAGAAGACAAGCTGGGCATTCGCGCTTCGTCCACTTGCGAACTGCTCCTGGAAGATTGCCGCGTGCCCAAAGAGAACGTGCTGGGCGAGGTTGGTAAAGGCTACAAGATTGCCATTGAAACTTTGAACGAAGGGCGCATCGGCATTGGCGCGCAGATGCTTGGACTGGCGCGAGGCGCCTGGGAGAGCGCACTCAAGTATTCGCAGGAGCGCAAGCAGTTCGGCAAAAGCATTTCAGATTTTCAGGGAATCCAATTCCAGCTTGCGCAGATGGCCACAGAAATTGAAGCGGTGCGCATGATGGTTTACAACGCAGCGCGCATGAAAGATGCGGGCATGAACTTTGTGAAAGAAGCGGCCATGACCAAGCTGTTCGCTTCACAAGTGGCGGAGCGCGTGGCTTCACTGGCAGTTGAGATTTATGGCGGGTACGGATTCACCAAGGATTATCCGGTGGAGAAGTTTTACCGTGACGCTAAGATAGGCAAAATCTATGAAGGCACTTCAAATATGCAATTGCAGACGATTGCCAAGTTGTTGCTGGGAGGGAAATAGGGTGGCGGGCCGCGCCGCCCTCCGATTTCTCGTAAACCCATGCTGCTCAATACCTTATAAGGGGTTACCTTTTCTATAAGGTGTTCCCCGATTGTCCCTATGGATTGGCGTAGGTTACACTACGAGACAAATCCGGCTTCCTCACCCAGGCAGGACCATAGAATTCTGAAGGGCAGGAGTTAATTTTGGGTCAAGACCCCCAACAGGAACTTAAGGACCTTATTACCGTTCATAATTTTTATCTTGGATTGCTCACCAGCAGTCTGGGGCACGGTGTGCCTATTCCTGCAGAAATCAACAACGTCACGCCCACTCCAGAGAACACCGCAACGCTCATTCAAAATTTCAAGCTGTGGCTTGACGTGCTGGACTTGGCGCTGACTCCGCCACTGGTGCGCGATGCGCTGAAAACCATCCCCGGATTTGAAACCACTCACGCCCTGCTACGCTACTTTACGACCAAGGCTTCACAGCGCTCCGGCGACCGCGATAAGACGGACTGCATTATTACTTTTCTCTTTCGCAGTCCTGAACAAGAGGGAGCAGCCGCGTGGCAACGGCCTGAGGTTGATAGCTCGTATGCATTCATCTCACAGGCGTCACTGGCGTTTGAAGGCACGCTGTATCGCGCTCTGGGCGATGTGCAGTGCGAACCCATGCCCCCGGAACACGTTACCCTGCTGCAGGAATTTGAGTATCTTTACCAGGAATTGGAAGAGTTCAGGCATTTTGACCAGATCATGGATTCGGGTATCGTGCAGCGGGTGCGCGAGCTGAAGCAATCGCTGGGCAAGTCGTTTTATCACCCCGATTCACTGGCCAACCTGGCCGTGTGGAATGACGTTTTTGGGCGCAAGTTTGATGAGCTTTTCCACGATGCCGCCATCCAGATCAAGACTTATGCGGAAAATATTCAGCGTGAAGGCGCCAGCATCCTCTCCCGTGTGGAAGGCGACATCACAGTCCAGAACCTGAGCGAGGTGGAAACCACCGAACTCCTCGCGGAAGATTATCAGTTCGCGCAGGATGAATTTCGCAAGGTCTCCAAATACAAAAAGGCTGTGGATAGCAAAAAGCCGGTGCGCCTGACGCCGTCACGCCCCCTTACCGGGCCCCCGCCAGAAGCTCCGGCGCCACCACCGCCCCCGCGGCCAACGATTCCAACACAGCTTTCCACCAACGTTCCTCCACCACCGCCTCCGCCTGCGCCGTCACATCACAGGCCGCAATCGGTCTCTACGCAAACAATTAAGGCGGAAGTTTTGGCCGTGGCGCCATCGCAAGCGGTGCAGAACGCGGTGCAGGAAGGCAAGCTCCACAGCGCGCGTCAGGCAATCAAGGAGCATGTCCGTGGTTCCGATTCTAAGTTTGCCGCTATTTTTCAGGTAAAGAATGCCAAGATCACTCTTTCACCCGCAGAGGTCGAGGCGTTCAAGGCGGAATACGAAGGCGAAAAAAGTTTTCGCGCGGATTACGCCAATATCCTGATGACCATTGTGGCTTATCTTTCCCGCATGGTGGTTGAGGTGGATGAGTACAACCAGAAAGCCAGTTCCGCTTACTTGTGGAAGCCCCACGCTGATGCGCTCGGCTATCTGGTAAGCACGCTGGAGCGCCTGGGCATGGAAGCCGAACAGGTGATGGCCGTGGCGCGTGCACGCGGATTAGCAGAAAAGGCTAATGCTCTATCCACTTCACTGGAAAGACTACGCGAGTATGCGAAAACAGTCTCGCAGACTTTGCAGGCAGGCAGCCACAACCCGAAGAGCTAACGACGCAAATTTAAAAGCTAAATTCTTAGGATTTGGGCTCGTGCTTATATTTAACGCCTGAATAAGGCTCAGTCTTGCTGGTCTGATGTGCGCTGGCAGCCGCAGCTTTCTTCTTCTTGGCCGCCGGCTTCTTGATTCCCAATGCGATATCTGCAAGTTCCAAAAAACGGCTACTGTTCGGCGGGCCTCCGGGACGGTTTTCCCAGGCACGTTCGCCAGCCGGACCTTTCAAGCTATATCGTGGCGCAATCCATAAATCTTTGGAAACTTCGGATTCGTTTTCCTGTTTTTTGGACATGGGTTAGCATATTATCCAGTATTCATGCGGGTTTTTCAACGGAATTGCTGAATTTTAGCTCGAAAATTACGGGTTTTAGCTGCGTATGTTCAGATAGGCCCTAACCTCGCCACGGCAAAGCAGATAAAGAAAGCCGGTCGAGATGATTGCACCAGAAATGGTGCGCACGGCGTCATGAAGAAACAAGTAGCTCACGAGATTTCCTGTGACATCCGTCGCGAACAGTACCACCGCAAACCACCATGCCCAGCGATCTCCACGGAGCAGGCCACAAGCCGCAAGGAAGGTGCCGCATCCCAACACCAGAAGAAAGACGCCGGATATACGTCCAATCGCGTGAAAAGCGCGGCTCCAGCGGGATTGAGCTCCCACAATCGATCAAGTAGCGCGTTGGGAAACAGAAGTGAAATGCCAATGACGGCAGCAATCGCTGTAGCCAGGTAGAGAAAGCAGGTAACCACCGTGATGGCAACAGGACGTGCGTTCACAGGGATTGGATTATCCCATAGGTCTGCGGTCGCGTAGCTACCAACGCCGTAGGCGGTAGTTATCCTGTTCATAGGACACCACCCGCACGCTGAAACTTTGCAGTGGAATGATATCCTTTTGCACATTCAATTCCTCCGTTTTTTGAAGGAGCTCCAGCCACCATGAGAAAGCTTCTCCCATCCCTCGTTCTGTGCATCTCGTTGGAAGTGATCGCCGCTTTTTCGCAGACGCAATCGACATCCCCATCGTCGCTTTTGGGAAATAGCTCTGGCAACGCCATCGCTGATGGCACGGCAACTGCTGAAACACATCTCGATGGCAAAAGCTGGTGGAATTACGTGAAGGTCCTGGCTGCCGATGACATGGAAGGCCGCGAGACAGGCAGTCCCGGCCTGCGCAAAGCCCAGGAATATGTGGTGGAGCAGCTTAAGCATGCAGGACTGGAGCCAGCAGGATCAAAAGGCTATTACCAGCCGGTCCAATTTATCTCACGCCAGATTGTGGAAAGCGATTCCAGCCTGGCGCTCGTCAATAACGGCCACACTGAGCCACTAACGCTGGGCGAAGATGCCATCTTCAGCACACGCGTAAACCTGGCGCCAACAGTGGATGCGCCGCTGGTATTCGCCGGCTATGGGCTCACTGTCCCGGAAAATAACTACAACGATCTTGAAGGGCTTGATCTGCGCAGCAAAGTTGCTGTGATTTTTTCCGGTGCTCCAGCAGAGATCCCCGGCGCGTTGGCCTCGCATTATCAATCAGCAGGTGAACGCTGGAAGGCGATGTCCAAAGCCGGGGCCGTGGGAATCATCACAATCCCTAATCCGGCATTCATGGATATTCCCTGGTCGCGTATTTCAGCTAACCGCACTCATCCCAGCATGGCCCTGAAAGATCCGGAGTTCGATGAAACCACCGGCGAAGAATTAGCCCTAGTATTCAATCCTACACAGGCAAGCAAGCTGTTTGAGGGTTCTGGCCATACGCTGCAGGAAATTTTGGACCTGCTCAAAACCGCAAACCGCTGCCGCGCTTCCCTCTGGCTGTAAGCATCAAGGCGCGGGCAACGGTCAGGAAGAAAGATGTGGAGTCAGCCAACCTGGTGGCGCAACTTCCGGGAAGCGATCCCCGACTGAAGAACGAATACGTTGTGCTTTCTGCTCACCTTGATCATCTGGGAATCGGCGAGCCTATCAACGGCGACCGCATCTACAACGGCGCAATGGACAACGCCGCCGGCAGCGCCGTACTGCTGGACATGCTGGCCTCACTCAAGAAGCAATCAAAGAAGCTGAAGCGGTCTTTGCTGTTTGTGTTTGTTACCGGAGAAGAAAAAGGCCTGTTGGGTTCGCGCTATTTTACTGCTCATCCAACGGTGAAGCCGGGATCGATGATCGCAAATATCAACATTGATATGTTTCTGCCCATTGTGCCGCTGAAAGTGCTTACAGTGTACGGTCTGGCGGAATCAGATATGGGTGATGCTGCGCGTGAAGTAGCGCAATCACTGGGAGTGCAGGTACAGCCCGACCCGGAGCCGCAGAGAAACGCTTTTATACGCAGCGACCAGTACAATTTCATCCGCCATGGCATACCGGCATTGGCCATGGGCGTGGGATTTTTGCCAGGATCGCCGGAGCAGCAGACCTTCAAGGATTGGCTTACGCAGCGCTACCATGCGCCATCCGATGATGTGGACCAGCCGGTTGACCTGGCTGCGGCAGGCAAGTATGAAGAGATTGTTCGCGCACTGGCGATCAAGACAGCGGACGAAGCGCAGCGGCCGCAATGGAAAGCGAACAGCTTTTTCCGCCGTTACGCCGCTATGCCTTCAGGCGATTATTGATTTTTGCAGCGATAAAACAGCCCTGCCGCAAAACAGGGCCGTTTCGCAGACCCATCCAAATTGCGATCCAGCTACGGAGCAGTAGTAGACCCGGAAGTGCTCCCGCTGGTATTGGATGTGGTGCAAACATTGTTGCCGATGCCAATACTGGAAAGGGCAAGGCAAATATCGGCGCGTCCGTGCCCCATCTGTGGAACAGAAGCGGCGCGGGAAATGGCGTTGGCTACGTCTCCCGGACGGTATGACGGCTTGGCCTGGAGCACCAGTGCAGCTTCGCCGGCAATCAGCGGCGCGCTGAATGATGTTCCCCATCCCGCAGCATAATTTCCGCCGGGATAAGTGGTAATCAGGCCTTCACCGGGCGCAGCAACAAAGACGGCGTTGGTGCCGAAATTGGTAAATGAGCTTTTTGCGTCATTGTTGGCGGTTGAACCCACGCCGATTACGCTGTTATAAGCCGCCGGATAAACCAGGATTTGCTGCCCGTCATTTCCTGAAGCGGCCACAACCACTACATTCTTGCTCAACGCATACTGAATGGCACTCTGCAGTGAAGGCGAACTCTGCGAAATTTCAAAGCTCATGCTGATGACGTTGGCTCCGTGATCGGCAGCGTAGTAGATGGCGCGCACAATGTTAAACAGATCAGAGCTGCCATCGCCGGCGAATACCTTGAGCGGCATGATCTTTGCGTTGGGAGCAAACAAGTGCACAATCCCAGCCGTCATGGTGCCATGCCCGAACGCGCTGGGTGTGCCGTCCAGAATGCCTGAGGTCGATTGGTCCAGAATCGCGACGGTAAAGGCGTTCAACTGCACCAGGTTCTGGCCATCGAGAATTCCGCTGGTGGATTGTGCCAGGGCCGCAGCCGTGGCTGGATCGAGATCATTTAGTTCAGAGGGGGTGGCAGATTCATTGATGAAGTTGTATCCGGGAACCAAGACCCCGCTCAAAGCCGGATGCGCGAGATCGACGCCAGTATCAATCAGGGCGACGGTAACCCCGTTTCCAGTGAGATTCACAGCGTTTTGTGCGGTGCTCTGGCGAGTAATGGCTGTAGCCGGCTGCTGCACGTAATTGCTGGCCACCTGAGCGCCAAAGTAATTCACAATGCTGCGGCCCGGAAGCCCGTCGAGAATGCCGCTGGTGGACTGCGTGAGCGTGGCAACCGTAGCGCCGGAAAGCTCAGGCACAGCCAGAGACCGATCGGTTTCAAAGCTCAGAACATCGGAATCGCCAATGATTGTGATATCCGGTGAGGAAGTGGTAACCAGAACCACGCCATGATTGGAAAGCTGCGTGACTTGCGTGAGGCCGTGGCGACCACAAACATCCTGCACTTTGCTGGGTGAGGTCACCAGAACGTACTTGTTCTGGGCTGATAAAGACAAACTCATCAACAAAAGCAGGCTGCACAAAAAACGTGCACACATCTTGAACTGTGCCATCGACTATCTCCCTCCAAGCGTCCACCCGGTGAACGGTGCAGAGGGCTCCCTTCGCTTAATCCGTCGAACGGAGAAAAGTATAGCCAGATTGGAATTCACCAATGAAAGCAAATTTTTGGCACAGATAGGAGATCGAGCAAGCAAAAAGAATATAAGGCAAAAGATCAAGCGCAATCGCATTTGATTGGAGATCAGATAGATGATTGATTCTAAATGGAAATCTTGGCCCTGCCTGGGAAAGGGTTGTGCTGCTTAAGCTGCGCGCTGACGTAAATTCTGTGTTAAATCAATTGACCAAAAAGTAAGGCCAAAAGGCAAATAAGTGCATAAAACTATTAGAGTTGCTAATAAAAATTGGACTGATGATTTAACGAAGCCAGATTTACTGAGCGCTCGCTGCAGATCCACCGTTTCCGTTTCCTGAATTACCGGAGCCACTGCTGTTGAGCAGGTTTGTGAGCGACGTAAAGAGATCAATGCGTCCGTAACCCATATCGTTGATCTGTTTGGTCTTGGAAAGGGCATTGGTCACATCGCCGGGTTTGGCAGCAGGACGCGCCTGCAACACCAGGGCTGCAGAGCCAGCCAGCATAGGCGCGCTAAAGGAAGTTCCCCATCCTGCGGCGTAGTTCCCGCCAGGATAAGTCGTAATCACGCCTTCTCCAGGAGCGGCAAACGTGACAACGCCGGAACCGAAATTGGAGAAGGTACTCCTGGTATCAGTGTTGGTGGTTGAGCCAACACCCTCAACTCCGCCGTAGCTTGCCGGATAAACCAGCGTCTTTAAGCCGTCATTGCCGGAGGAAGCCACCAAAACCACGTTCTTGCTGAGAGCGTACTGCACTGCCGCCTGTAAACCGGGGGAGGGCTGCGCAATGCTGAAGCTCATGCTGATTACGTTAACGCCGTGGTCAGCAGCATAGTAAATAGCGCTGATGATATCGGAAAGGTTTGATGAGCCGTCTGCGTGGAAGACTTTCAGCGGCATGATCTTTGCAGTCGGAGCGATTAGGTGCACAATGCCAGCCGTCATGGTGCCATGGCCAAACTCGCTAAGGCTGGAATCTAAAATGCCGGAGGTTGACTGGTCCAGAATGCCAGATGTGGACTGCGCAAGGATGGCAACGGTTGCCTGATTCACTATCAGCGTGTTTTGCGCATCGAGGATGCCGCTGGTCGATTGTTGCAATTGAGCGGCAACTGCTGGATCAAGGTCAGCCAACTCTGAGCCGCCAGCCACGTTGCGGGTGAAATCAAAGCCCGGAACCAACACGCTCGCGAGCGCAGGATGGG
>Ga0070741_10001923_pt1 | contig 58795 bp, 59 predicted proteins | sample Coa_R1_4_FD_66440 | JGI IMG/M metagenome (GOLD analysis project Ga0070741, IMG submission 66440) | Surface soil microbial communities from Centralia Pennsylvania, which are recovering from an underground coalmine fire - Coalmine... | ecosystem: Environmental > Terrestrial > Soil > Unclassified ... | reverse complement strand
CGTCATGGACTAGTGCTTTTGCGTCATGGACTAGTGCTTTTGCGTCATGGACTAGTGCTTTTGCGTCATGGACTAGTGCTTTTGCGTCATGGACTAGTGCTTTTGCGTCATGGATCGATTCGTATACATTTAACATAATGAATTTACGTAAATGTTGTAGTGATTTTTTTCTCTTCTCTAACCAAATTCCAGTACTACTGATTGTCGTAAAAGTACCATCTTTTCTGTTTACTCTAATTACATTATGTTTACAATGATCAAATTGTTGGGATACTGGAGCTTCATAAGACATTCCGTTTACATCATAACGATCTATTCTATAGAAGAATTCAGGTTTAAGCGATCTTGAAGTAAAGGATTTGATTAGCTCATCTGAAAACAATAAGTCAACATTGGTAGCTATGACAAATTTACCATAAGCCCGTTTGATTCCTACGTTTTTCCCAATCATTTGAAACAACTGAATCTTGTCTGAGTTCTGAAGTTTTCTATGTATCTCAGGTGGAACTTCTATAATTCTTACTTTACAAGAGCTATTTTTTATTAGATCAATAAATTCAGCAGATGACTGAATAAGAGCTTGATGTAGTTTAGGTTTGTCAGATGGGGGATTCCAGTCTACAATAATAAGTTCAGTATCTAAATTATGTTTTTTTACTTGTTCAAGTAAAGCTCTGATGAAAACAATCATGCGAGGAAGAAAATCTCCACCGTGATCATCGTTTCTAGCTACAGCAACAAAAGAAACATATGGTTTTTCATTTCTAGGATTGGTTTTCACTACAGATTCAAATTGTTTTGGAATGTATCCAGTGTATTGCTGTTTTGATAACATACTACCTATGAAAGTGTATCACAAAATAGCTTTTTTTACCTTGCGAAGTATCAAATTGTGGTTGGTCACATTTAATTGTAGATGCTAATTTACGCTTACATAAATGTCAGAAATTAGACCCACTAGGAAATATGCTGATTCTCATTCAATATTTACAAAATTTGAACCATGGGAGGGAGTTGTACCAGCATATTTTGATGTAACACCATACGGCAGTTTCATTAGAAGAAGTTTTTATGACCTTCCTGACTATAACGCTGAACATTTCCATTCTAAATTATTACTTACGATTAATGTGGATCATCCTTTTCGTATTCCAATGTTAGAAAAATTATGGAAAGAGGAATATTTTGAATGGATTGATTTACTAGAAGCAATTGATTCAGCAAGAGAGAGCTTTACAATGGTAGAGTTGGGTGCAGGTCATGGTAGATGGATTGTACAGGCTGGAGTGATTTTACGAAACCAAAAAAACATTCCTTTTCATTTGATTGGCGTAGAAGCTGAATCCAATCATTACAAAATGATGTATCAGCACTTTATTGATAATGGATTAAATCCAAATGAGCATATGTTGATCCAAGCTGCAGTAAATGATGTTGAAGAACCCGTGTACTTTACCGAAGGACATAGTAAGGAGTGGTGGGGACAGGCAATAATCCCTACTAAAGATACTAATTTTGGCAATTGGCCAAAAGCTATAGTTACAGAAATTCCAGGACATACTATTAGTAAGATCTTAGAAAAAGTAAAGTATGTAGATTTGATGGATATAGATATCCAAGGGGCAGAGGCAAAAGCTATACGAAGTTCAACATCAGCACTTGATTCCAAAGTAAGACGAATTCATATTGGCACCCATAGTCATGAGATCGAAAATGAGTTGTATGAAGTTTTTTCAAAACTAGATTGGATATGCTGTAACAACTTTCCATGTCTTAGTACGGTTGAAACCAATTTTGGTCCAATTACTTTTAATGATGGAGTTCAAACATGGATCAATCCTCATGTACATGTATGAGAGTATCACATGATTCGTAACAATTACTTTTTAGAACATATTCCGAATGAACATTATAATACTGTCTAACGTAGCTGAACTTTGTGCAAACATTACTAGAAGAAATCTGGAATAAGCGATCTTTGATAGTTCTTATGGCATTCAACGATGTTAAAGCAAGATATCGTAATTCGGTACTTGGGTTCCTGTGGTCATTTCTTGAACCTTTGTTGATGCTGGGAGTTCTCTATCTCGTATTTACAAACATCTTCAAAAATTCAATAGAAAACTATCCAATCTATCTTCTTCTTGGACTCGTAATGTGGTACATGTTTTCACGGGCTACGTCGATGGGTCAAACAAGTCTACTTGATAAAGCAGGAATAATACAAAAAATCTACATTAGAAGAGAACTGATAGTACTGAGTGCATGTTTAACCTCTTTGATAATGATGTGTTTTGAGTTTGCAGCATTTGCTTTCTTTGTTATCATATTTCATTTTACTCCACCAATAAGCATATTATTGCTACCTCCGTTGGTTTTAGATCTTTTTGTACTTTCATTTGGAATATCGCTCATACTTTCAGTCCTAACGGTATACTTTAGGGATGTCAAGTTTGTATGGAATGTAGTATTACAAATGGGATTTTTCATAACTCCCATATTTTACCACCTTGAAGTATTTCCAAATTCAATAAAACAAATTCTGGAATTAAATCCGATGGTATCTATAATTGACACTGCACATAAAATCACAATTTACGGTACGCTTCCTACTACCGGTGAAAGTTTGCATATCATAATATCAACTATCATAATTTTTCTTATTGGATATGTTATTTTTAGATCAAAAGACAAGAAAATAGTGGAGAAGATATAATTGATGATAAATGATAATGCAATAACAGTTAGCAATATTTACAAGAAATTTTCTATATATCATGAAAATAGGAGCTCTATGTATGGATATCTCACATCGGTGATTAATAGAAAAAAATCCTTTGATGAATTGGTAGTTTTAGATGATATTTCATTCTCTGTAAAAAAAGGCGAAATGCTAGGAATAATAGGGTTTAATGGCAGTGGGAAAACCACTTTGCTAAAGATAATTGCAAAAATTTACACTCCAGATAAAGGAAGTGTTACTACAAATGGTACAATCACTCCCCTACTAGAACTTGGAACTGGTTTTAATCGTGAGCTTTCTGCAAGAGAAAACATAATCACATATGGTGTCATACTTGGATTTACAAAAAATGAAATGGTAGAAAAGATAAAGGAAATAACAAGATTTGCAGAACTTGAGAAATTTCTAGATACTAAGGTTAAGAATTTTTCTTCTGGTATGAATGCTAGATTGGCTTTTTCCACCGCAATACAAGTTGATCCAGATATATTATTACTAGATGAAATTTTTTCTGTAGGAGATTTACTGTTTCGTGAAAAAAGCTTTAATGCACTTATGGATTTTAGAAAAAAAGGAAAGACAATTGTATTTGTTTCCCATCAAATAGATCAGGTTGCTAGTTTGTGTGATAAAGTAATGTGGCTTCATGATGGAAAGATTAGAGAGTATGGAGAACCGTATGATGTGATTAAAAAGTATAGGAGCTTTGCAGCAGATAAGAGTCATTAGATAGTTCTTCCAATACGATACATAAACGCTTTAGATAATCTTCAATGGTTTTACATTTTCTATATTTTTATCATGATTAATATTTGACATAATTAGAAAAGAATGGATGTACTACTGGCTACAAAAACTCATACCATCTCTTGCTAAAAGTAAAGTAGCAAAAACTGCATTGAGTGCGCTTCCTAATTCATCAGAGAATAAAATTACCAGACAATATGCTGATTCTCATTCAATATTTACAAAATTTGAACCATGGGAGGGAGTTGTACCAGCATATTTTGATGTAACACCATACGGCAGTTTCATTAGAAGAAGTTTTTATGATTTCTCAGAACATGAGTCTGAAAGAAGGCATAAGAAAGTATTACCGGTAAAAAGCGAAGAATACTTTGAGTGGATTGACCTCTTAGAAGCAATTGATTCTGCAAAAGAGAAGTTTACAATGGTGGAGCTTGGTGCGGGCTATGGTAGGTGGCTTGTACAAGCTGGAGTAATTTTGCGAGATCAGAAAAAAATTCCCTTTAATTTGATTGGTGTAGAAGCTGAATCAAATCATTTCAAGATGATGCAGCAACATTTTATTGACAATGGTTTAAACCCAAATGAACATGTATTGATTCAGGGTGCCATAAACGATACAGAGGGATCGGTGTATTTCACTGAAGGACATAGTAAGGAGTGGTGGGGTCAAGCAATAATTCCTACTAAAGATACCAAGATAGGCGACTGGCCAAAGGCTACTGTTAAAGAGATTCCAGCATACTCCATCTCTAAGATTCTTGAGAAAGTGGATCATGTTGATTTGATGGATATAGATATCCAAGGGGCAGAGGCAAAAGCTATACGAAGTTCAACATCAGCACTTGATTCCAAAGTAAGGCGAATTCATATTGGTACTCATAGTCATAAAAATGAAGAGGAGTTGCACGATATTTTTTCAAAATTAGGTTGGATATGTTGTAATAATTTTCCATGTTTTAACACCATTGAAACTCATTATGGACCAATTACTTTTGAAGATGGCGTTCAAACATGGATTAATCCTCATGTTGTAACCAAAACCTAAAGTAAAAAACATATGAAAATATGAAATCATCTTATAGTAAGAAGAAATGTTTCACTCATATTTATTGTAAATAAACGTTTGATCTTGCCATCCATCTTTGGAGAATTCAAGTAACTCAATTTCTGGATTTTCCTGAAGCCATTTTAAAGTAGCACCTCTTTCTCCGATTCTTTTATCACCACGAGTCAGTCGCCAATCATCAAACCGAATTAATGCACCATTTTCTAGATAAGGAGTTAGAAGTTTTAGTGCATTATAACATGCTTCATAAGTATCCACATCGATATGAAGAAAACTTATTTTTTGATTTTTTAATATATTGTTTATTATTTGATTTGAATGATCTATCTTGTTAAGATCATAATTTACAAATTCATATTTGTTTTTTGGTAGTTTAAGAATTTCGAACAGAATAACTACATTTTCATAGGTACATGAATATGAGTCATCCTTAAAGCTCCCCCCAGAATTTTTGTGTTCCAGTGGTAGAACATTTTTTAACCCTGAGAAGTTATCAATGCCTATAAAAGATCCTTCCAATATATTATGAAGTTCTGCAAAGTAATTAAGAAAGCTTCTTCCCCAGTAAATTCCAACTTCTACAAAGGCACCATGTAGACCACATCTTGCCAGATAATTTGCAGCTGGACCATTCTTCCAAGCTGCTTCAAGAAATTCTCGTTCTAGTTTTTTCCTATTCATAAATTTTTGTGGTTGTAAAGGAATCCAAATTTTACGATTCCATTTAGACATTTCTTTTTCTCGCATTGCAACAGGAAATATTTTTGTTGGAGTAAAAACCAAGGCATTTGTAGAAGGTTCTTCATTTAGAAGATTTTTAGTAAGTGTTTTGATTTTTAATAATGAAAGTATTTTTGTAACAAAGCTTATTTTATCTGTATAAAAATAAGTCTCAAATTTAGCGTCAAATAGATTTTCAGCTGTCTTTTGAAATTTTTTTGCTCTAATTATGTTAACTAAGTTCCACATTCGATTTCATATTCCTTTGCAGAAATTGAATGGATATTTGTCGGTGTAAATTTTTCAGATGGTATGACTTTTGAGGCAGGAATAAAATAACTTGTCTGCCATTTTCCTGACACTAATGTAGGACCTTCAATAAACCTATCCTCAAAAGAACCGTCATCACTTTTTTGATAAGACAACTGAATGATTGGTCGATCTATAGGATTTACTTGAGGCCATGACCAATGCCAAGTGAGAAAGTCTGAAATAACAATATCATGAGGAGATAATTCTGGCGAGCAACATGACAAGTTAGGTAGATTTTCGAGATTCAGGTTACCTCTTGGTAGAAGACCAAATTGCGATGATGATGGAACAAATACCATACCTCCATCTTCTTTTTTATTTCCATTTAGAAATACAAATATGGTTACTTTTTCCGTTGTTCCATGAAAGTATGTCATGTCTTGGTGTGGTGTCACCGTCTGAGGAGAGTCAGGATCTTTGATCAATAGACGATGAAAATAAAGTGCAACATTTTCTCCTAAAATAGCTTGTACTATTTTAACAATTTTTTCGTTTCTGTAAATTTTTCCAAGTTCTCCAGGTAGATTGCCTAATACAAATCGGGTTTTTCCCTGGCGTTTAAGGGCTGATCCAAATTCGTCATTTTGAAATCTTGTAAAATCATTCAAAAGATGATTTACCTCTGATAAAGTTAGAAAGTTTTTTAAAATTACAAACTTTTTTTCAGAAAATTGTTTCTTTATACTAGTGATTTTTGTATCATCGTAATTCATTTGTAGATGCCTTTTTGGTTTTGTGTATTAATCTGCAGTTTTGCTGATTTAAAAGTTTTTGATATCAATACATTATTTTGACAGTTTTTAGTGTATACGATGAAAAATTAACTGTGTCTATAGTAAACGATTTACAGAGGATAAGAAACTATAAACCACATAAAGATGGCAAATTCAGAATCAACTAATCATGTTCCATTTAGTATAGTTTTGCCCGTCAAGTCAGAATACCAGTTAGTGAAAAGTTGCTTGAAATCATGTTATGAAATAAATCCAGACGAAGTCTTGGTATGTCTTGATGAACCACCACATGAGAAGACAATCAAAGAAATACAACAAATATCTAATAATTTAGGCTGGCTAGATAAAACTCAAATCATTACAGTTCCAAAAAATCCAGAATTCCATTTTCATCAAGCTTGGGTCAGACGTGAAGGTTTTAGAAAAGCAAAACATGATAGAATATTGACAGTTGATGTAGATCTTATTATCAACAAGAATGTTCTCAAAGCTTTGGCACTTATAGGCAAAGATAACGTTGGCTTTGTGTCATGTCTTACAACACATACAAAAAAAGGATCAACAGGATTGTGGAGACATATTGCATTTAGGATTGCAAACAGGATGTCTCCCCCAAGATATACAGGCTTGTACGCATTATGGAGACCATACTGGTTGGATAGCGAAGATGATGGTATAAAATTACTAGAAGATGCTAGAAAAGCTAGTGGAGGTATGGCATTGATTGGTGAAGATACTTATCTTCATAATTGCATGCAAGCTAAGCATAAATGCATACATCTTTCAGACTATGGAGGAGATTGTATGAGAAATGATTGCAATGATCTTCCACATGTGCAATTTGAGATTGGTCGCTATTATACAAAAAAATATAATTTGTTCCAAGTTTTGCTTAGATCCTTTCTTTTTGCTCGTCCTCATATTTTACGAGGATATCTATATCAAAAAAGAACAAATGTACCTATGCCGTCAGTAAATCTTGAAGAGTGTTAGAGATGGATGTTGAAACTACCAAAGTAAGAGAATTCTGGAATAGTTCAGTTCCAATGACTTTTGTGGATAAACCAATGACATATGAGGAGAAGAGAAGATTTCGTTATGAATTACAGGATTACATGCAAGATGTTTTCAAGTTTGATTCTTTCAAAGGTAAACGCATTTTAGAGATTGGTGTAGGGGGTGGATTAGATACATCCGAGTTTCTTCGAAATGGAGCCGAGGTAGTAAGCGTAGACTTTAGTCAATTATCTGTCAAGAGTGCCAATGCATTATTAAAAGAAGCAAAATTGGATGGGAACATTTCACTATCAGATGCAAAACGTCTTCCCTTCAAAGATGCAGAATTTGATGTGGTATACAGTTTTGGAGTAATTCATCATATACCAGGTGTAGAAAAAGTTCTAGAGGAAATCAAGCGAGTCTTGCGCCCAGGTGGAGTTTTTATGGGAATGGTCTACAACAAGGATAGTCTTCTTTATGCCTATAGCATAATTTACCTTCATGGCATTAAGGAAGGTCTTTTAGCTCAAGGAATGAGCGAAGATGAGCTTGCTGCCAGATTCTCAGAGAGATTTACAGGAAACAGACATACCAAGATGTACAGTGCAGATGATCTAAAAGACACACTTGGTAAATTTTTTGGAAATATATGGATTGGCACATATTATAACACAATTGATACTCCCGAAAAGCGCAAGATAAAATTTGAAATTGAAAACAAGTCAAACGATCTTGGGTGGCATCTTATTTTTAAGGCAACCAAAATTAATTAGATGCTAACGTGAAATAACAATGAATGTCTTATTATTATCACAATTTTTTTCATTAACAAAAGGTGGAGGCGAATATGTATTCAGTCTTATTGCAAAATCCCTTGCAGAAGAAGGGCATAACGTGTGGGTTATCACAAATAAAATAAAAAATGAAGAATATCAAACTCACAAAAATATCAAAATAATATTTGTCCCACCAGTGTTAGAATACAGTGGAGGTCTGCCTACTGGTTTTTACCAGAATCTAAGATATGTAAATGCCGCCATATCCAAAGGTAGATCAATTATAAAAAATGAGAAAATAGATGTAATGCATTCAAATAACTTTGCACCAGCACTAGCAGGCTCCATTCTTTCTGTACTTACCAGGAGACCACACATAACTACAATCCATGATGTATTTTCACTGTGTGGAAAGCAGTATTGGAAACTGTGGGGAAAACAAAATGATGTCTCGAAAATTAGTGTATTTCTTGCTCCATTTTTTGAAAAATTAATACTCAAACTAACACACAAAGCAATTCACACGGTCAGTGATACAACAAAAAGAGATTTGATAGAGTTTGGAGCTAAAAAGCCAATTTATGTAATTCCAAATTGCATTGAGATTAAAGATGTAAAATACACAAAAGCCATACCTTTTCAGTTTGTGTATATTGGAAGACTAGTTTTTTACAAAAACATTGAAGTTGCAATCGAGGCCATATCTATTGCAAAAAAGAAATTTCCCGAAATTAATTTGGTAATAGCTGGTGATGGACCACATAGAAAAAATCTTGAGAGACTGGTCAACGATCTATGTGTACAACAAAATGTAAAATTTGCAGGTTATGTTTCTGATCAGGAAAAAGAAAAGATTCTTGCAAATTCACAGGCCTTGGTTTTTCCTAGCTTATGCGAGGGGTTTGGAATTGTGGTACTAGAAGCGTTTTCCCAGAAAAAACCGGTACTAGTATCGAATATTCATCCTTTATCAGATATTGTAACAAATGGAATAACTGGTTTTGTTTTAGACCCAAATGATGAAAATCAATGGGCAAAAGCGCTCACAGATATAATTGAAAATCCTCAAAAATCACAGAATATGGGTGATATGGCAAGACAGGAGCTTGAAAAAAAATTTAGTTTTAAAAACATGAAGCAAGGAATTCTTGAGATGTACAGCGATATCACAAATTCAGCATAACAATTTTCAATCTAGAGGCATTTTGATTTGTTTTTTATGTAGTCAATTGATCTGGTAGGTGTAGGATCTGTCTTGTTAATTATACTAAGATATATCGTGGAATAATCAAGCATGTATATCAGACCAGTCAGCTTGGAAAGAATGCTGCCGGACACTGACATAACATCATAATAGTCTATGTTGTTTTGCTTGAAATATTCCTTGAATATCTTCCATCTTTCTTTAGTTTTTATATGATCGTCTTTTCCTTGTATGAGAATTGGTTGTACCATTGATTTTTTTTCCCATGAAACAATTCCATTGTGGGATGCCTCCAGAATATCTTCTGCCATTGCATGTAGTTTAGCATTTTCCTGTAATGAATTCTTAAAGCGTATTGCAGCAGCCTGCAACCCCCATGGATAATATATCATGGGCATTCCAGTTATCCATCTAGCTAATCTAAGAGATGGATTTGTAGAATTCAGGTTACCTGAAAAAATCTTTTTTTGAATTACTTCAAGCGTTTTTACTGATTCGTTCACATCACTTTTTTTCAGATTAATTACATGTTGTAGTACATGCAACATTGAAAATAAATACCAGATAAAAGACGCGCGTGGAGAATGAATCATAGATATATTTCTAAATTCAATATTATTTCTTGTACAATAATGTCCAATTTTTCCACCAGATGAGAAAGCTATTATCTTTACATTATTTTTTTTGGCAGATTTTAATGCAGAAAGTGTTTCAACAGTATTTCCTGTTATGCTTGTTGTTACAACAAGTGTGTTTGCGTCAACTGTATTTGGTAAAACATATCCTTTTACAATTGATACATGCATACCTGTTTTTGATAGAATGGAAGTGAAAATGTCTCCTAGTGCTCCAGATCCGCCCATCCCGACAAACACGATATGATCAATATTTTTGAATTCTTTTGTGCTAGGTTCAGACTCGAAAGATTTTCTTGCTAATTGGGGCCACATGTCATAGATTTTATGCATTCCCATGGGATCATACTTTTCAATTATCCTAGCATCTAACAAACTGAGAATTTGAGAATGAGGTTGATATTTAATGCTTTAAATATTCTAGATGTTAGTTTTTCTAAATTACATCATCGAATTAGCTTTTCTAATAAAGATTCTTGTGATTTTGTCAAGAGATCAGGTAGAACAATCATCTCAATTTTGTAATTGCAAATAAAATACATTAAATGGAACAAGACTTTTGTAAAAATTTAAGAAAAAATGTAATTAATGAAAATCTTCCAAGAATTTTGAAAGGGGATAGATAATGGTTAATAGTTAGTTTTATACACACATCCCGTGGTTAGTGGCTCTCAAGATCTTATTCGCCAGTGTTTAGGCAATAAAAAAATCATTTTGATGTTTTTTACAGTTGTGGGTTTGTTGTTAATTTCTACTAATGCTGCATATGCAGATTGTGACCTTAGTACTTCTGGTGTTCAGCCTGGTTGTTTTACATTTGACTCTGGTGATGGTTATGTGGTTGGACATGGTATGAGAGTTAATGTAACAGATTCAAGTCCAGGACCAAACCCAACCATAACAGTAACTGAGACTGATAATCTTGGTAATCCAATAGCAACATCAACACCAGTTCAGCTTAATATGAATACAAACATACCTGGCATAGTATATCTAAATACATATCTAATGCTGACACCTGGAATAACAAGTTGTTCATCATGTGATCCACCAAACTTGCAAGTAGACGCAGGCAAATTCATTCAAGTGTCTTACACACATGGCTCAAGTGTCATAACATCAAACGTACAACCAATTGTTTCTGACAATCCCAGTGATCCTTCATGGCCATCCTCTGCTGTTTCTGGAGTACCACAACCTGATACTACAGTAGTAATTTCTTGTTCAGCCCCCACCGGAAGAGCTGGCTCTAGTGGAGATTACATATGTGATGACTGGAAGACATCTACTGGTTTGAATATACCATATACTGATAATGCAGGAAATACGGTACATTATACATGGCCATGTACCGATGATCCAGTTATTGAATCTACAAATCCAACTTGGGATTTTCCATGTCCCAAAACAAATCACAAGGATGTCTATGTTCAAGTTGATTGGATGCAAAATCACGGTCCTTCCAAGTCAGCAATCCAGAATGTAATTAATGCATACAAGAACAACGGAATATTTCTACACGCGCAATATGGAAACGAAGTTCCACACATGGCATTAATTACAGGACCTAACAATGGCGCAGATACTACGGATTATACCAACATAAAGAAGATTTTCTTTGGCAACTCAACAGATAGATCCTGTGATCCATCTAAACTTCCAGCTGGATTCAATGGAGATTGTAGTACTTACATATCTGATAGACTAACTGCAAAAAGGCAGGTTTTCCACTATGCATTGTTTGCTCATCAACAAAGCAATAATGCATTTTCTTCTGGCAAGTCTGAGGTTGCAAGCAGCTCCCCTTGGGGGGCTGGGAACGACATTCTGGTAAGTTTGGGTTCGTTCTCCTACGCAGTTGGCTCTCCTGATCAACAGGCAGGCACTTTCATGCACGAATTAGGACATAACTTGGGTCTGGATCATGGGGGTCCCTATAAGATAGCAACAGACAGTTCTGTAAATTGCAAGCCAAACTATCTTAGTACAATGAGTTGGACTAGACAATTTTCCGATTTGTTTGGAAGTTCTGGTAGACCCATTGATTACTCTGAGAAAGCACAAGTAGCTTGGTTAAAGTTTGAAGGAAATCCAAGTGATTCATCAGGTACAGGTAATACAGGAACTGGAGGAACATCAAGCAATTATGTCGCACCAGGAAAAATATTAAATGCATATCAGTTTGATGGAACTTCTAGTAGTAGTATTACACTTGCAAATAACGGCGGTACGCTGAATTTTGATGTAAATACGCCTTTTAGTATTTCATTCTGGGCAAAAGTACCAACTTCAAATGGAGCAACAATCCAACCATTTGTAACTCAAGAAACACCAAATACATCACTTCACAACAAAGGATGGTACGTATGGATGTACGGTTCAAACCATCTTCTTTATTTTTCAATTAATGATGGTGTAACTCTTTCTCAAGTATCAACTCCAGTGGCAATAAATGATGGATTATGGCACCACTATGTTGCTACTTATTCTGGAACTGGATCCAATTCTGCAATGAACCTCTACATGGACGGAAGCAGTAATTCTATACAAAGCCAAGTATCAGGAAGCATACAAAACACACCTGCTTATACTGTGAATGTTGGTGCAAACGGAGGTGGGAATTTTAGGCCAGCAAGCGGTGTGATGATAGATGAATTACAGATGTATAATACCGCATTAACCTCTTCACAGGTACAGAGTCTGTTTAAAGAAGGGTTATCAGATAATCAAAAGGCTTGGTTAAAGTTTGAAAGAGTCCTTGACGATTCTTCAGGCACAAATCATAATGGAGTTGTGGCATCAGGGTCTGCTAGTTACACCTCCTCAGGAAAAGTAGGAAATGCTTTTAGTTTTGATAGCACTAATTATTTCCATCTCGTAAATAACGATAATGCTCTTAGTTTTGATGTGGCTAACCCGTTTAGTATCTCATTCTGGGCAAAAATACCAACTTCAGTTGGAGGAACTACCCAGGAATTTGTATCACAACAGGTATCAGGTACAACAATTCACAACAAAGGATGGTATATCTGGATGTACGGTTCAACCCACCTTCTGTATTTTACTCTCAATAGTGGCGGTTCATCAGGACCATTATCACAAGTAATATCCACAGGAACAGTACCTGATGATGCAAATTGGCACCAATATGTTGTAACTTATTCCGGTGCATCATCTGGTTCCGTCATGAAAATCTATATCGATGGCGTATTTAACAATCAAGTGGTAAGTAGTGTAACTAATAGCATACAAAGCACACCTGCCAATCCAGTGAATGTTGGTGCAAACGGAGGTGGAAACTGGAGACTGCAAAACGGAGTACTCATGGATGAATTGCAGATGTACAATACTGAACTTACCCTATCACAAATTAACCTGATTTATCGCCAAACGGCACTTGGTTACGATTACACTCTCAATTCAAACCCAGTAACAGAAAACCCCATAACAGGCATTCCAGACAAGTATACAGTCTTCTATACTGGCTCTGCAATGTCACAGCCTGTAAGAGCAGATACGTCAATTGACTGGGATCTTGATAATGAAGCACCTGGCTCAGAGTCTACCGAACCAGCATCAACTCTTATCCCACCTTCCACCACTGCATTTACTACCCCAGCTCTGGGAATGAACCCGGTAACTGTATCAATTTCTTGTCCTCCTACACAAGCAACAACATTTACCTCATGGGATGATTGGCATAACCTGATGTTTGATATGACTACAACTAGCAGCTTTGCAGACGGTGCTGGAAGTACTGTGGTATACTATCATGTAATGGTATATGTAATAACAGCGCTTTTCATTATTGCCGCAGTCTTGGCAGCAGTTGTAGTTTGGAAAAAACGGAGGAGGGTAAAAAGAATTGGATAATAATGCAAAGTTAATCATAGGAATGCTTGGCATTATTGCATCGATTCTTGTTTTTTATCCCACAAATGTTCAAGCTGGATCTCCTGTATTACAGATATCTGATATTCTTGCAAGTCCAGAATCAGTTATCGGTGGGGGACAGACGATTACATTGCAAACCTTTGCAGGAGTAAATGACACTTCGATTCCTGTATATCCAACCATCACGTACAGCTGGAGTTCAACAGCAGGTCATTTTGGTTGTGCATCATGCAATACGACAACATGGACAGCCCCTCTGGTTGGTTCTGATACTGTTTATACAATTACCGTTATTGCAAGTGCATCAGGATATTATAATGTAACAACTAGTACTGATATAACGGTAAAACCAACTGCTCCAACTTCTTCACCCCCAGTGTCATCTCCACCAAGCATAGGAGGATTTTATATTGATACAACGGATTCTCATGGGAATATCAAAAGACATTATTTCAACCCGACAGATTTCAGTACACATTCTGATGTAGGAAGTGATCAACTAAAGTACTGGCGTATTATGCGCGTATACCAACTAAATGATACAATTCAAAGTCTGCCAGACAGTAACTTTACTTCTCCAGTTCTAAACTCAAAGGCCACACTAAAAGATGATGTGAATACTTTGGCAGACTATCTGCTACATGATGAATTTCACTTTGCAATATCAAAGATAAACTCCATAAAAGAAAAAACAGATGGTTTTGAGGGCGGCAGTGCCACTGATGATCTGATAATAGATGCAACAGCACAGAGAAATGTTTTGTCACTTTTGGGTGATTTAACTCACACCATCAATTTAGCAGCTCAGCCATCTGACAATTTTATATCTCAAGCTCATGTGAGTCATGGTGGCGGTGGAGGTGGTAGCGGATCCGCAAGTACATCTGACTGGGCAAGTATCTTTGGCATCCCAGTAATCGGTCCCATTACTGTAGGCGGATCACTAGTTGCAGCAATTATAGCGGTCGCAGGGCTTGCAGCTACTGTTTTCAAAATCAAATGACACTGAACTCTATAAACACATTTTTCTTATATGATTTCAAAATATCATCCATATTTTGTTGCAACATTAGCTAAGAATGAAAATACTTAGCTTGTTTGATTATCTGTATTATTATTCTTGTCTATCTTTTATATGATGTGTAGGAGAAGACCTATCCAATGATAACAACATGCATCAAACCAAGGAGAAATGTCATATGCCTAGTTTCAATAGTTTTCATATTTTTCATTTCATGGTTTTCTGCAAATCCTTATGCAATAGCAGCTCCATCAATTTCATTCCAGTTTGGAGGATATTTTCTTGGCGATGGACAAGTAGGTGTCGCGCCAGTAATCATTACCGTGACCGATTCCGCGGCAAACCTGAGCCCAGTAGTAAATGACACTGTACAAGTGCATGTAACATCAACTACAGACCCAACAGGGATCACTCTTACCTTAAAGGAAACCAATGTCAATACAGGCATATTCAAAAATACCAACTTGATTTTTATGAAGCAAGACTATCAGTTTCCTGTTGGTAAAAATGCAACCTTTACCGTGACAGATTTTGCTGCAAACGCATCAAGTATTGTTGTTAATCAGCTTCCGATTAAAGCAGTATCAAGCTCGGATCATACAGGAATTTCTGTAATCTTTACAGAAACAGGTACAAATACAGGTGTATTTAACGGATATATTGTATTTGCAAGTTCGTCATCATCTGGCAATACTCTCCATGTTGTTCCAGGAGACATTTTTAGTATAACTGATCAAGTTAGTGGCTTGACTACTAATGGAATAATCACTCCAAATCCAGACCCAACTGTGGGAGCTATTCGTGCAAATATTGGTGATACGGTAACTGCAACTTATGGTTCCGTTTCGTCCACTGCAACCATAGGAAATGATGAGGCGCCTGGTGGCGGAGGGGGCGGTGGACTAATTCGCCCAGGTCTTGTGCTTGATGTTGTTAGCATATTGGATGGACGAGGAGGGCTGCGAATCTTACCACCACAGTTTACATTTAATACATTATTTTTGAATGCACTTCCAATACCTGAGGAGATAAAAAACGAGATCAGAGGTCTAGATCCATTCACACCAATCAAGCCGCTTAATTATTCATCAGATGATATGCCTCTTACAATAAACGGCAAGAGTTATCCACTGACATCATATGCAAGCACAATAGTTACAAGTAAAATACAAACAGACAAACCATCAGAGCTAAAATTGGTCTTCAAGGATTATTATGAAGTAACTCATGTTGGACTGTATACTGATGTTCACGGTATAGCAAATAGCATTTTTGACAGTAATACATATGTAATTTACAACAAGGGAGACCCTCTTGAGATAAGTGACCCAAGTCACTATTTTTCATCAGTTAATCTTACACGTACAACGTCAGGTTCTAGCTACATATTTGATTACCACATTACTTTTGCAAGACCAATGAACACATCTGATATTATAATACGCGCTTGGAATGAACGACACAGCTCATATGACTGGAAGATCTTGGATGCAATTCAAATAGTCAGGCCAGAAACTCCAAGTAAGACTTTGGAAAATTCTATTAGCGGAATTTTAAAGACATCAGAGATAGAACCAAAATCCAAAACCGATAACTTGCAAGCTACCGCACCAATTATACAGAGCAATACCGAGGTACGAAAACTAGGAGACTTTGTTCCTGTGATCAACATGTGGATCGGAGGCTCTGACCAAAAGATATCTAACTCTGATCTTTTACAATTAATTGGAATTGATGGAGAACATATACCATCATGGTTTACAAAGGTAGGTCACTGGACAGTGGAAAGACAGGTTACTCAGAAAGAATTTGTTGATGCGGTTAGATACATGCATGATAAAGGAATAATCAATTAACTTATCACACACCTACGAAAAAAGAATTGGTGAAGATATGAGTGTAGTAGTGGAACGAATCCCAGGTACCTTTCTTATCTGGTATTCTATGACATCCCGCATTGAATCTGCAGTATCAGTTTCCACCTTTATTATAGCATCATAGTTCCCATACGTATACTGGATCTCCTTTACCTCAGGAATTGATTCCAGTGCTTCTATAATGGATACATCGTGTTGATTCTCGCATGTAATCATCACAAATGCACTCTCTTTGATTTGTGTTTCAGATGGACTTTGCATGTATCCAGTTACACTCTCTGACATATTGCCACTGCTTGTTATACCAGCTAAGTATTTTGCACAAGAGCTAAATTCAAAAATCAAGATAGCCTCTTGCACAAAGAATACACAGGATAGTCAAGTCTCATACCTACTGAAAAACCTGATAATGAGTGAAACACATATTCTTTAAATGACCTTACAATTTGATACAGGTCTCCACCTATTACGATGCCGTTTGTCATTGCTAGTCTGTTTATCTTGGAACAAATGCTAACTGTTGGACCAAAGATATCATCACGTGATGAGCTTGATGACCTTGCTATGTAAATTTTTCCATAGTCTGAGCTGATACGATAATTTACAGGTGGAAGTCCGTGCTCTAACATTATCTTGTTTATGTCAGAATATGATTCTACCATGGCAATGCCACATTCTAAAACATGGTATAGCGAGTTCGAGTCTTTTGCATCAGAGGTGTCAGGAAAATAATACAGCAGGCTATCTCCTATGTTTTTTACTATAACAGCACCAAATTCCTTGGCAATCTCACTCATTGTATTTAGAAATATTCCATAATATTCACACATCTTGGCGTCCTTGAGATATGCCGTTATGTTTGTCGAGTCTACAACATCTACTGTTCCCACACAGTAGCTCTTCGGTGATTCAGAAAATGAAACCTCTTTGCTTACAGCCCACCTTATTTTCTTCATGATTTCTTCAATTCTTAAGCGTCCAATGTTCCCAAGAGGCTGGTGTAGCGTACTCATCACAAATATGATACCAAATTCAATAGATATTAGCTGTTTAGCTTGTACCACAACAGCTTAGCTATGGTGCCAAGTCCTGCTAAAGTATCATAATTACATATCATATCAACATGAAGAGACTGTTCACAGAGTGTCAGAGCTGCGGTTCAGGGCAGGCATTCATAGTCTTTATACCACAATACAAGGGCTACAGGGGCCACTGTCCTAACTGCGAGACAAACTGGCCAGAGTCATGATTATACCATGATAAACTTTAGATTCGCACAGTGCGATCATACTGTAATGGATTATAATTATGAAAGGACTGCTAGTGATTTTTTAGAGCTTGCAAGCGAGCAGCGCCTGGCAATACTGCTAAAACTACAAGATGGAACCACAAAGGTATCAAATGTTGCAAAAGACCTGGATGCCACAGTACCAGAAGTATACAGAAACTTTGAGAGACTAGTCAAGGCTGATCTGATATCCAAAAACTCTGATGGCAGCTATGGAATCACCACCATTGGAAAGGTCTTTTGCTCGCAGATTTCATTACTAGAGTTTGTATCAAAAAATAAAAAATATTTCAAGGGGCATGACTTTGAGCAGCTTCCATCAAAGTACCTGCAACGACTAGGGGCACTCAAAGGCGGCCAACATGTGAAGGGATTTGTAAAAGTACAAGAAAAATGGAAGGACATGTACAAGAATGCAGAAAAATACATTTACAACATTTTGTTTGAGGTTCCTTACACTTCAGATATTACAGAGCTGCTAGTCAAAAAGATCAGCTCAGGTGTTACGCTGCGTTCAATATTTGCAGAATCTGCAATAATACCAAGGGAGAGAAAACAAGCACTTGACAAGTTCAAGGAACTAATCCAGCAGGGAAAGATAGAGCGCAAAATGAAAGAAGATGTCAAGACCATTGTAATACTAAACGAAAAAGAAGCAGGTGTCATGTTTCCAGCATCAGGTGAGGTAGACATGAGCGAAGGATTCTTCTCAGATGACAAGAGTTTTCATGAGTGGTGCCTTGATTATTTTAACACAAGTTGGGATAGTGCAGGGCCTTTCCGTGAAACAAAATTCAAAGAATAGCATCCTAACAAAGATATTTTTTGGTCTTATAATAAATTATAATTTAAAATTACATAAAGAAGGCTATACAAAATAAAAAAGAAAAGAGTAGTTTAAGAAGCTGATGCTGGAGCACCAGTTATCTGTACACCAAGACCGGAACCACATTCAACGTCAGGATTAATGGTAAATCCTACTGCACCATCAATGTCTGATACTGATACTGGCAAATTTGCAGTGTTGATGTTAAGTTGTATGGTATTGCCAGATATAGTAACGCCAGCTTCTGGTGTAGAGTCTATCGAAGCAATACAGAATGCAGATGTGCTAGTTCCGCCAGCAAGTGACGCAGTATGTACATGCCATGAATCAGGGTTTTGATGAGAGTCTCTTCCTAGTATAGGATGAATTGTAGCAACTACAACTTTTCCTGTATCAAGGTCTGCCCATGCTATTCCTGTAACGACATTATCTAGTACAAACGAGTCTGGTTTTCTTGGAATGTCACTGCCTGTGGTTGCGGATAATTTTGCAATGTTTCCTACCTGACTTTTAGATGCGTCGTCTACAATCATCCAACTTGGTGTTGATACGGTTGCAGAGGCAGAGCTAAAGGTCATTGTAATTGCAAATACTGCAGCCAATGACAATCCTAGTACTGTTTTTCTCTTCATTAAAAATTTGTTAAAAAAATCTTATAAAAGAATTACGAAATGGATCCACAAATACTTTAGATTTTTTTCACATATTTAATTTTTAATTCCATATTTCTTATCAAGGGAATTGGAAATTACAAAAAATATATTTTATTTTTCTAACTATGTTTTTTAACCTATTTTCTAGACTAAGACCAGATTTTCTTTTGTATAGCTAACAAATAAAATAAAAAATCAACAGGTGCAAAAGACCCCGCCCTGCCCAAACTTTGGTGCATGTATTACCACATGATGACTTGAGCGAAGGCCCTCAAGCCATGCCTTTTTTCTGCTTTTCTCTATTTTTGATATGTCGAATGTACACATCACAGAGCCTCCAAAGTCGTCAAATCCAGAGTGTGCCTTTTTTTCTATTTCCATCTGTACTGACATGCCATCAGTAGTGCTGATGTTTGGCACTATTCTTCCCACGATACGATATGGAGGGATCAGTCCATCAAGTATTCTTGATATGTCCTTTTTACAGTTCTGCATTATCTCGTCTTTTCCCCCACATACTTCTCGCACTTGAATCACTCGAAGCTTTCCTGTCTGGAAATAATGCAATGGTATTCCATAGCTCAAAAATTGTACCACTATGCTTGCCGAGTCTTCTGATGTAACATAAAGACAGGTCTCGCCGCTTGCAAGACCGTTTTTGATAAACCTAAATTCAATCAGTCTTGCATAGTCTGGATCTTCAAACAACAATAAGATGTGTTGTTTTTGTTCAACTGAATCAATATACCTCAATGGCATAGGCATTGTTTCATAAATGCTCATGTATCTTGGATCGTTTATGTGACATATTACAATAGATTTACAGGGCAGCTAATCATTTACAATTACAGCTAAGCATCAGATATCATATCACCAGACATAAAGAATCATCATTGCCACTTGGAACTAAGAGATGGATCTTTACAAAAAGTGTTGTAAAGCTAGAGCGCGATGAGTATGGAGTCTACGAGTTGCTGGATGCCACAGACAGTATTTTGTACATAGGATATGGAAAGATAAGCAGTATTCTTTTGACCCACTTTGAAGACGGCTCACATCCAATTTCTGGTGCAAAAAAGTTTAGTGTAGAGTACACATGGAGTTTGGAAAAATCAGAGACAAGATCCAAAGAGGAGCTAGCCAGATACCATAGTGAAAATGGCAAATATCCCAAGTTCAACTAAATGATAGAATAAATTAGAAACTTGCATATTCTTCTGGTATTTCGCCGTCTTTCTTTGCCCATTCTAGGCTTTTCTGGTCCACTTGCAGCGCATATGTCAAGTTCTGGTACTATATGGTACCAAGGTAAAGAATCCGGTTAATTTCGTGCATGTTTTAAACCTCTACTTTTTAGAGAATATCGTGGGAAAACAAATTCTACCTTGGGCAGTCTTTGTTCCAACTGTAATTATCGTACTGCTTAGCATAACACCAGCCATATTTCCTGCACTAATTGCAAGATCTACCAGTCCATTTGCAGGCGATATATCAAGTTCGTCTTTTATCAACCCATTTGCTCCAGGAATTCTTGCTGTACCGCTTGTAGTTGTAAATGTAATTCTACTTGGAATTGGTCTTGCATACTATAAAAAAAGAGAACAGAGATGCAGAAAAATAATCAACAAGATAACAAGTATCGAGGTAACAAAAAAACAGGCACTGGCAGGTGTCATCATACTGCTTGCTATTTTTGCCGGAATCACTGGTGGAACATTAGCAAAGGAAGAAACATGGGTTGACTATGCAGCTGTAAAGGAACGAGTCCAGACATGGACAATCTCTGACTGGACGCACAGCTTTGAGCCGCATTTCAAGTATCTGATGTTGACAGCATCACTGAAAATTTTTGGAAACATAAGGGTGATTCCGTTTATCACAAGCATGGCATTACTGTTGCTGACATATTTTTTTACCAAAAATATAACACAAAAAAGATTTGCAGGCTTGGTTTCTATGTCACTGGTGCTTCAAAGCAACATCTTTACTGCATATAGCACTACAGCAAGCTATGAAAATTCCTGGATGCTACTATACCTTTTTGGGCTGTATCTGGTACAAAAGTTTTGGCCGCCATCTCCGGTATCATATTTTGTTTCCATATTTTCAAAGCCACTCACAATCGCGTTTTTGCCAATGACATTTTATTTCGTGGCACGTTCCAACATACCAAAACGATCAAAGATGATATCACTGATATCATACGGAATAGTTGCCATAATACTTGCAGCCGCAGTGTCTTTTCTAAACGTACATCCAGCGGGAAACAACTCATCTACCAACGCATCAGAGTTCTGGCAGGGCTTTTCTGCAATGGCAATACAGATGAGGTTTGATTATGTCATAGTATTGTTTTTGCTGCCAGTTACTGTCATGTTGTTTTTTGCGTCAAGAAAGGGAGTCTTGCATGCTGATACAATGATGATATGTATATTGACAATTCTTCTTGTTTCTCCATTCCTGCTTGCCTTTACAGATCAGACAAACCAACCATACAGATTTGTCTCACTTGCAGTCTTTTTTGCAGCAAGTGTTGGCATTTTATTTTCAAACAAGACTAGGGTACAGGACGAATTAAAGTCCAGTATGCAGTAACCTTGTCACCTTTTACCACGGGATAGCCATCATGATCTGCTATTGCAAGAACCTGAGAAGTTTGCCCATTTGATGCAGATATCATGCTCTGTGATACTATGGTAGCAGATGGATGTATCACTGTGTCATTTGCACGAATTACTTCAAACTTTTGAGCTCCATTTGTAAAATAACTCTTTGAAAATACAGGAGAGTCCTGATCAAGCAATAGATTTAGCTTTTCCACATCTGTTATTGTTATTTTTGGCACTTCAAGATATGAAATCAAGTTTCCATTCGAGTCCTGAATCTTGATTTGAACAAAAATTGCTAGATTGTTCTGGGTTTGTGCATACGAATTTGGAATCATCATTATTCCTACAGAACCTAGAACCAAAAATACAAGCAATGCTCGCATGATTCTAAAAAACCCAAACATGGCTAATTAAGCTTCTCGCGTATTTCAAGTAACATTATAAAGGAATGCAAATCAAGGTTTGAAAAGAAGCCCGGTAGTGTAGCGGTCAAGCATAGGGGCCTTTGGAGCCCTTGACCCCAGTTCGAATCTGGGCCGGGCTATATAATCAACTAATTGTGACAATATATGACACAACTAATTTCCCTAGAACTAACCGTATCATACTTATTAACAAGTAAGACAATCTTACATTATGCCAAATGACATTGCCTTTACCACAGTAAGCAGTAAAGGACAGATAGTTATTCCAAACAAGGTTAGGAAAAAACTTGGAATAAAAGACGGAGATGTATTTACCATAACAGAGAAGAAGAGTTTGATAGTTTTAAAAAAACTAGATCAGGAATTCACCGCTCAAGATATTGAAACACTAAGATCAATTCAGGAAGCATGGGAAGAAATAGAGCACAGAAAAGGTGGCAAGGCCAAAACATCACAATTTTTCAAAGAATTTGCAAAATGGTAATCTCACAAATAGTTTGGTCGGATAAATTCAGAAAAGAGGTTTCAAAGATAAAAGACAATAAATTAAAAGAGAAATTAAAAAGTCAAATTCAAAACATAATAGAAAATCCAGAATCTGGAAAACCCCTAAGATATAATCTAAAGGGGGAAAGAACAGTTTATGTAAAGCCTTACAGACTCATCTATGCATATCAAGGAACCGTATTGTATTTGTTAAGATTTGAACATAGAAAAGAGGTTTATGAAAAATAGTTAATCTAAACAAGATAGCATATGTTCGAATCGGGCCGGAGCCAAATCTCTTTCCATATTGTCTCCTTCCCAAAGACAGATTGGAAATCCATGATGGAAGGAAAATTCTGCTTCATACTTTGATAATATTTGTTCTAACTTAAATTTGCTACAATTGGTGTCCCATGTTTTTGCAAAATTTGTCTGTCAAAGTTACATACTAGACATAATGCATGTTACCAAATCTAGGCATATTCGGAAATAGCGCAATTCCAATCAGCATTGGAATTACAAACAACACAAAAGGAATCACAGCCAGAATGATTCCAAGGTACAGACAGTTCTTTGCTTTTCCAGGGTCATCCTCTTTTATTATAAAATACGCAATGACGCCGCCTATTACATTGAAAAATATTGGCAGCAAAAACCAGAAACTGCTTCTACGTTTGACCTGCATGGTATCATTATGTCATCATTCCATTTAAACCAAGGCAGTACAGAATCATTCCATCAATGTAATCTTCGTTTTATGTATTGAATGGATTTTGTAGGTGATGGGTCAACCTTTGACATCACTGCCCTGTATATGGTGGAATAGTCAAGCAGGTAAATCAAATTGATAATTTTGGATATTATGCTTCCCTGAACGGAATGAACTTGGAATATAATGATTTATTTGAATTTCACAGACTTGGATTATACACTATACGATTATGTCATATTATTGCCAAAGATCGGTAAGGTTTGAAAGTACCGTACAGCCAATTAAAAAAACAGTAATTATATGCAGGTACAAAAATGACAATTACATTGGATGATCAGTCAACAACTGAGAGCATCTCCATCAGTGTAGATAAAAAGACACTAGACCGCTTAAGAAAGATTGCAGAAAGTCATGGAACAACACTTGATATTGAAATAAGCAAGCAACTCCGTTTTGACCTTGCATGGACAATTCCTGCCATAAAATCTGGGTGGGTGCCCATTCCAAAAGACATTCTAGAATCAATCATGGATAAATTAGATGATGAAGTGATTGAAGAGATAGCATCAGAGCAGGGGAAAAATGCATACAGAGATTTAGTTAGTTCCATGAAGGGACAGTACAATATAAAAAATGCACTTGAGGTAATGGCATTGAGAGCAAAAGCAGCAGGATTTCATTATAATGAAATCTATGAAGATGATGAAATCAATTTCGTATTTCAGCATAGCATGGGAATAAAATGGTCTTTGTACTTCAAAATTTTAATCGAGTCGGTTTTGTATGATTTAGGCTGCAAGGCAAGATTTTCATTGACTGAAAATACAATAGTTTACACCATTAAGAAAAGTTATTTGAAATAGAACTAGTGATGAGATTTAGCGTCATTTATGAGAGATTCTATCTTAATTGATATATCAGTCAAAACATGCCTGTCAGTTTTCCTATCACAACTTACCAGAATTATCCACTTGTCAATATAGTATATCAAGACATGAACCCTTTCTCTTATCAAATGTACAAATGTATTTTTTCCAATGATCTCATCGTACAGATTCAGCAATCTCCTTAGAACCTGCATATCCACTCCAAGAAGTGATACCTGTTTATCATTTAAAAGAAAAGTATTCGTAGAAACCCTACTATGAGCTAGTTTTCCATCCTCATCTGTAACAAAAATGAAACGAATAGAATCATTGACTTTGACTATCTCATCTAATAATTTTTCAAAATTCACGGTTTTACAAAAAAAGGTCAGCAAGATATGGTTTTAACTATTTCCAGAACATGCCATATTCATATAATATATTTTCCAGTGCAATTTCTGTAATAGTTTATAATACAAAAACGCACTGAAATTACATTTTAAATCTCAAGTCTTGACAAGAGTTTTGTAGCAACCGTAAACAGTATAACAGCACCTACTGCTAGAACGATCATCTCAAGTGCTATGGTATAATCAAAGTAACCAAATATTCCGGCGCGCACAACATCCACAAGATATGTCAGTGGATTGAAATAAAATGCAGTTGCAAGTATGGGAGGAGCTCCTTGCGCAGGATAAAATGCTGTACTAACAAATGCAAAGAAGAGAAATACCGTATTGATTACTACGTTAAACCCCTCACTTGACTTTAATCTAGTAGAAATTATAGATGCAATGGAACCAAATAGTATAGCACCAGTTATTGATGCAAATACAACAAGCGGTACAGTCAAAATATTAAATGATACCGACTTGAAAAAGAGAGGATATCCAACTGCTGTTATCAATCCGGCACTAAAAAGCCCGATTATGCCAATGGTATAAACATTTGATAAAATATACTGCGACCTCTTGAAAGGTCCTACAAGTATCTGCTCAAACATTCCATGTCTTCTGTCATTCCAGATTATTATTCCTGATATCAGAGTGCTGTTCATTATGTTAAAACCAATCATTCCGGTTGCGATAAATGCAGGATAGTCAAGTGTCTTGTTTGCAAATGGAACATCATGTATCAGTGCAGTATATGCAAAGCCTGCAACAAATATGTAAATCAATGGAAATACAACCTGCCAGATTACAAATCCCATGTTAAGGGATATTGTCAGGTTTCTGTTGACTAGTCTAATTACTGGATTCATTTGAATTTTTCACCACTGACAAGAATATCTCTTCCAAACTTGTCGGTACCACACTCAAGTCCTCTACTGTGATACCATTTGATGCAAGTATGTGCAGAATCTTTTGCAGTACATCCTCAGATTTATCTGAATGAACCGTAATTGTAACACCAGAATTGTATTCTATCTTACAGTCTATATCAGAAAGAAGACTGGAAACGTTTTGTTCCTGAACATGAATCTTTATTGTCTTTTCACGTCCAAACTTTGTTTTTAGTTGGTCTGGGGTATCAATTGCAATTATCCTTCCCTTGTTGATAATTGCAATCTCATCGCATAGGTATTCTGCCTCTTCCAGTATATGCGTTGTAAAAAATATTGTAAGGCCTGACTTTACCTTTCCCTTGATATAATCAAGAAGGCTGCGCCTTGCAGACGGGTCAAGGCCCACTGTTGGCTCGTCCAGAAACAGCAAGTCCATGTCATGCATGAACTCGCGTGCTACCTGAACACGTCTTCTCTGCCCTATGGACAAGTCATCGTTTTTCTTTTTCCTGATATCCAAGAGATCAAATGCTACCAAGAGTTCCTCAACTCTTTGCTTTCTGGTTTTCTTGTCAACATTCCACATCATGCCATATTTTTCAAGGGATTTTTCAACACTCAGTGTTGGCTCATAGCTTGGCTGCTGCAGTACCACTCCAATTCTTTTTCTCACATCAAGCGGATTTTTTACCGCATCAATTCCAAGTATGTTTATTTTTCCATTGTTTGGAGGGATTAGCGTGGTAAGTAATTTTATGGTAGTAGTTTTGCCAGCACCATTTGGGCCCAAAAAACCAAATATCTTGCCTTTTTCTACGTTGAGATCAATGTTGTCTACTGCAATAAAGTCTCCATATGACTTTGAAAGTGATGTGACCTGTATGATATGCAATATACCAGATCGATTCATTCACTAATAAGAAGGTAATAGCGATCAGGTTTTGATTCCATGAAATTTTTATATCATACACATTTGATCAGCAATTGATTGTCAGAATTTGATTCGCTAATTAACAGATTGTTGGAGCAAAAGCCAGAACTTTCCAGAAAAGATATCGATGAGATGATACAGAGAAAGAAGGAAAAGATAGGAGCTGGATATCTTACAGACCAGGGTGCATTGTTTTTGATAGCATCAGACTTGGGAGTATCATTAAGTGAGCCGCTAAAGGTAGAGATGGGATTAAAGGACCTCTATGTTGGTGCAAAGGAGATAACGCTTGCCACCAGAGTCATGAATGTCTATCCAGCAAGACAGTTTTCAAGAAAGGATGGAACACAGTTCCTCTTGAGAACAATGACAGTATATGACAATGATTCAAGGGCAAAGGTAAAGTTATGGGATGAAAAGGCAAACATGCCTGGAATTGAGAATCTAAAGCCAGGAGATTTGGTGAAAATAATAAAAGCATATGTAAAATCAGACATGAGAGGCGAGCCAATAATCAATGTGGGCTCTGGCTCTACCATAGAACCGGATGGCACTGAGAGCACCATTCCATCACTTGATTCCATAACAGACGATGTGAGCAATGTAAAAGAGAATCAGCAGAATCTTGTAGTGTCAGGAATACTTGATGGAAATGTAAGAACGTCCGAGTTTACAAATTTCAAGGGCGAGCCTGCAAAGTCATTGCAACTTAGACTAAAGGGAAAGGATGGCACAATTATTAGGGTTGTACTATGGAATAAAGACGAGTCAACAATTCCAAAGATGATTACATCTGGTGCAAAGACAAGATTGATTGGGGTTAGGACAAAGATGGGCCAGATGGGGCTTGAGATTCATGGCGATGAGGGAACTGTAATAGAAATCGAAGGGGCAAAAGAGATTCAACCAACCATACTTAGGATTTTATCTACAACAAAAAGCGATTCAGGAAACACATTGATTCTAGGTGTGACAAAGGAGAAAAAACTTGTAAGCATAGCAGATACAGTACAGATAACAAAGGACTTGGCAGTAGGGGATACAATAGAATGCATGCCATCAAAGGTTTATGGAAATTCCATCACACTTGAAGGTGATGCACTTGTAAGAAAAGTTGATGAAAAAAATATTCCTACGTTACCAGAGCTTAGAACAAAGATAAAAGAGATCAAGCCATCTGATACACTTTACTGCATCGAGGCAATAATTCTAAAGTCACCTGAAAAGCGCGAGATACAGACAAAGTCAGGCGAGACGATACTATTGTCTGAGACATTTATCGAGGACGATACAGGCCAGATCTGGCTCAAGGGCTGGAGGTCACAGGCCAGATTACTTGAACAGTTTACACAAGGTGAGATAATCACAGTAACTGCGGTCAATGCAAAACCAGGTCTTGAAGGCAGAACTGAACTGTTCCTTACTGCATATTCAGTTATTTCAAGAAAGAACTAGTCTTATCACATATCTTTCAGGCAAATGAAATCAACATCTTTACGCCTTCTTTATAAGTAAGAAAATTCTTACTTTCTCCATGGGAGCAGTTACCGATGATCTAAAGTTCAGGTCAATTAAAGTCTCGGCAAAGGGACAGATAACATTACCTTCCGATATTCAAAAAGAGATCGGCATAAAGAAGGGTGATGAAATTATCCTCATAAGAAAAGGTGAAAAATTAATTCTAGAAAAGCCTGAAAGGGTCGCAAAAAAATTCAAAGATGAATTCTTTGATGTTCAATATCTAACAGAACAATCTCTTCGCAAGATCTGGATGAACAAAAATGATGAGATTTGGAATCAATATTTGAAAAAGTGATAACAAATGATTTCCCAGAGGGATATAATATTACTTTCATTTCCTTTTTCAGATCTGAAAAGTTCTAAGGTACGACCAGCAGTAGTTTTATCCAATAGCAAATATAATAGAAAGTTTGAGGACATCGTAGCTGTTCCTCTTACCACAAAGATGAAATCAAGAGACTATTCTTTACTTATAACAAATAATGATTTGGAAAGAGGTAATCTCATTATTGATAGTACCATCAAGGTAGATAGAATTTTTAGTGTAAGTAAAAAACTTGTTAAGATGAATATTGGAAGGATAAACAAGGACACTTTTGACAGGATTAAGAGAATTGTCATAGAGATTATAGAATAAATTAGTCCCAAAAGCCCCTTGTGGTGACATACTGCCTTTCTGCCTCATAGATTTGCTTGTATAGTTCATCTTCTCCTACCATGTTACGCAAAATCCTTGCTCCTGTGTCAGCACCAACTCCATATCCAGAAAGTACAACAAGTGCTGTCTTGCCAAAGTTTGCTAAAAGTGATGATACCTTCCATGCACGTGCAAACTTGTGATTCTCCTCAGTTGTAATTTTTTTCCCAGCGGCTTTTTTCTGTACAATCTTTCCCAGATCATAATCAGAATAAAATGTAGTTGCAATCTGCCTTGATTTGCAGTAAGGACAGGATGGTATCTCTTTTATCTCATTTGTTTCTACAACTCTTTCCCACTTGCCACACCTTACACAAACCAATCTGTGCTTTGTCTTGCCAAGCCTTGCCTTTACCAAGTCCAATATTCCCTTGTCTATGTTTGCAGGTGCAGCATAGTACTTGCTGGTGTGATCAAGTATGGGTTCTGCAAGTTTTGAGAAACCATCAACTTCAATCCAGTGCATCCTTACCTGTCCTGACTTGATCCTTTCAAGTAACGTACCAGTATTTTCCAGATCATACTTGTCATGGTACAGCTCACGCAAGGCTTCTTTTGTCAGTGCTGTCTTGGAGTATTTTTCATAAAGAAATCTCGCGGCTTTTCTGTCATATACAGCCTCACGCCCTACTATGCCAAACTTTTTTGCAACACACCATGTCCTCCAGTTTACGTTGTGTGTGCCAGCAAGCGAGGCCTGAACGATATCCTCAAGGTCATACTTGTCAGACAATATATCCAAGATTGGCTTTTCTAATATCCTGCCATTTGATGATAGCATTATTCTATACGCATCAGAGCGCGATTCCACAAGATATCCACTTTTTGCAGAAAGCATTGCTGATACAAGCATTGCAAGTGTTGCGTTGATTCTGGTTCCAAAGCACGCATGAATCACAACAGTATTTCTTGTTCTTTGTGATTCTATTACGATGTTTTTCTCATCAGGTATTGTTCCAAGCTTGAGATTTTCTATTACTTTACTTGCAAGTGGATTTATTATAGTTCTAGTTCTAAACATGCCAACCTTTCTTGCTGTGATATAATCAACTGGAATGTTCTCCCCCTCCCAGTATGGTACATTTATTCCAGCAGACTGGATTGGCTCCACATTTACTTTTAGTCCCTTGTCATCCACGTTTAGTATGCGCCACTGCAGTCCCTTTAGAACAAAGACATTTCCCTGCTCACCATAATCCCCTACAAATCTTTGATCAAGGCTTCCGATTATTTTTTTAGATACAGTATCAAATACCTTGAACTTTAAAATGTCAGGTATTGTGGAAAGGTTCTCAAAGTGATATCTAAATGCGCGACCCTTTTTTGTAAATGTCATCTCTTCCTTGTCAAGATGTATTATGGAAGCATTATCAAGTACTGATAATACCTGTAATAGTTCCTGTGCAGTTATGTTTCTAAACGAGTATGCCTGCTGGATTAAATTCAATGCAGAATCTATAGAAATTTTTCCAAACTGCATTGTCATTCCAACAAGGTGGTGTGCCAGTACATCTAGTGCACCATCATGAACTACTTGGTCTTCAATTGACTTTTCCCTTACACGTTCCAGTATGGCAAGTGCCTCTATCTCATCGTCCGGATTGTTTGTTATCACAAGCCCCTTTGCAGAAGATTCCCTTGTGTGTCTGCTTCTCCCTATTCTTTGCACAAGTTTTGACACCTGTCTTGGAGAACCATAATGAATTACAAGTTCGACTGAGCCAATGTCAAGGCCAAGTTCCAGTGATGACGTACATACTACAATGCCAGGTCTTCCTTCTCGCAATGTCTCCTCTGTTTCTTCACGCACTTGTTGTGACAAGGAACCGTGATGAAGATCTATTGCAAGACTAGAACGCTCCTTTAGAATTGATGCAATATATTCAGACTCGCCTCTTGTATTTGTAAACAAAAGAACTGGAGAGTGAGAATAGTATTTTGTTACATATTCTATTACATAATCTACAACATCAGTAATTGTTCCATCCACATACTTTACCTCAACATCATATTTTCGAATGGAATGATCTTCGATGATTTTGCACTTTCTTTTTGTTCCTACAACAAACTTGGCAGCCTCAGATGTGTTGCCTACGGTGGCAGAAAGGCCAACTCTTGTGATATACTGCTTTGTGTTTGCCTGAAGTCTTTCAAGGCTCAAAGAGAGTTGCGCGCCCCTCTCATTTCCTAAAAGTTCATGCACTTCATCAAGCACAATCCATTCAAGTTCATCAAGTGCATGCAACATGAGAGGTTGTGTAAGTAATATAATCAAAGTCTCAGGTGTTGTAATCAATACATCAGGCGGGGAGAGATTGATTTTTTTCCTCATGTATTGTGATGTATCACCATGCCTTATCTCGATTCGAAGGTTTTCAGATTCTGCATATTTTATTACTCTACGAAATACGTCTCGGTTTAGAGCTCTAAGTGGTGTTATGTACAGTACTTTGATTTTTCCTGGTTTTTTGGATTGTGCAGTCTTTGCAAATATAGGAATTACTGCAGTCTCTGTCTTTCCAGAGCCAGTGGGTGCAATTACAAGTGAGTCAATTTTCTGATATATTACAGGTACTGCCTTTTGTTGAATCTCGGTGAGATGCTCAAAACCAAGATTACGAAACTTTTCTTGTATATCAGGTAGCTGACTCTGGCTCTTGGGTTTGTCTTGTTCTAGCTCGCTCGTATACCATAGCACCAACTAAACCGATGCCAAATAAGATAACAGTGATTATTGGAATATAATCAAAAATTCCTGCCATGTGTATCATTATTTAGTACAGTGATAAATACTTAGGGTATCTCCACAAGACCTGATTCGGTTATATTATACAAGATCTCCTTTTTTTCCCCAAAGCAAGGAAGCACATGTGCTGTACGCTTTTGGCCATTTTTGTCAAGTCTTATTTTTTTATGAGTAAACATGGAAATTGACCTGTCAAGGCTCTCAACTTCTTTCTGCTCTGAGCTTCGTACAGTATTTGTTACAATTACAGGTATATTTTGTTTGATTGCAGCAAGGCTTAGCATGTGCATGTATTCCATAAACTTGACATGTTTTTCAAGTGAGTTTGCCTGTTTCGAATATTCAAATGTAAAAAGTTCTGTTATGTTTTCTATTATGATTAATTTTGGTTTTATATCATAAATTTTTTTCACATATGATATTTGTTCTGATATGTTTGTAATTCTTGCAACCACAACATTGTCAAGCAATTTTGGATTCATTTGTCGCATTTTAAAAAGTTGCAACATCCTTTCCGGTCTAAATCCACCAGAGTTGTCCTGGTATAGAACTACTCCATCATCAATTACACCAAGTGATATTTGCATTGCAAGATGTGTCTTGCCGCTTCCAGCAGGACCAAAGATGTCTGTTATGGTACCTGGTGCAATTCCACCACCAAGCAGACTGTCCAACTTTGTCAAACCAGTTAAGATCAATTCTTTTTCCAGAGATTATATCATAAATTAAACAGTATAAGTGATGATCGGGAAGGCTTTTATTCCCGATTTCAAGCACAGGTGACAAGTGAATTATGTGTCGCAGGCAACTCCGAAACGACCATTGACTACCCTTCAAAAAGGCGTTAACAAGAAAGTCACCGTACGACTAAAAAGCGATATAGAATACAAAGGCAAGATGAATAACGTTGATTCTTACATGAATCTTATCATGACTGATGCAGAGGAGATCAGCAACGGAAAGACAGTTGCAAATTACGGTCGAGTCATAGTAAGAGGAAATAACGTACTTTTCATAAAGCTAGAAAACGAATTATAGGTGTATAGTTATGACTGCAGGTAGAAGATACCTTTTCACTTCAGAATCTGTAACAGAAGGACATCCTGACAAAATCTGTGATCAAATCTCTGATGCAATATTAGATGAATATCTAAAACAAGATCCAGACTCTAGAGTTGCTGTGGAAACTCTGACAACAACTGGTATAGTTCTAGTGGCAGGTGAAGTAACATCAAAGGCAAAATTTGACATCCAGGATATAGTAAGAAAAACCATCAGAGAGATTGGTTATGACAATCCACAGTATGGCTTTGATGCAGATTCCTGCAGTGTCTTGGTATCATTACATGCACAGAGCCCTGACATATCACAAGGGGTTACTGCTACTGACAACAAGGATCAAGGTGCCGGAGACCAAGGATTAATGTTTGGATATGCCACAAATGAAACCCAAGAATTAATGCCCATGCCAATTTTACTTGCTCATAAATTAACAAAGCGTCTTTCAGAAGCAAGAAAGAAAAAGGAATTGCCATGGGCAAGACCTGATGGAAAGTCCCAAGTTACAGTGGAATACGAAAATGGCAAGCCAAAAAGTGTAGAAGCAATAGTGATATCCACACAGCATTCAGAGGAGGTTTCTAATGGAGAGATAAAAAATCAGATCATAGATAAAGTGATCAAGCCAGTTTTAGGAAATCTCTGGAATGATAAAATAAAGATTCACATCAATCCAACAGGAAGATTTGTCATAGGAGGTCCTCCAGGTGATGCAGGGCTTACTGGAAGAAAGATAATTGTGGATACATATGGAGGAATGGGAAGACATGGCGGTGGAGCATTTTCAGGAAAGGATCCATCAAAAGTAGACAGGTCAGCTTGCTACATGTGTAGATATGTAGCAAAAAATATTGTAGCCGCAGGGCTTGCCGATAAATGCGAAGTCCAAGTAGCATATGCAATTGGTGTTGCAGAGCCTATCTCTTTAATGGTAAATACGTTTGAGACAAGCAAGATTCCAGAAGAGGAGATTGAAAATATAGTTAGAAAAAACTTTGATCTTAGGCCTTCTGCCATTGTATCTCAATTGAAATTAAAAAACCCAATCTATCGAAAGACTGCAGCATATGGACACTTTGGAAGAAATGAGGCAGAATTCACTTGGGAAAAAACTGACAAGGCAGATACATTAAGAAAGGCTTCTGGACTTTAAAACTTCTTTATATCTAGTAAATCTCATTTTTGCAAGTGTTTCAAGTTTTTTGTGGTCTCCTATGTAATCTCCCACTAAAATGCTCAGATCATCTATACCAAAGTATCCATTGTTATGAAGAGCGTCATGGAATGCCTCTTCAAAATCAATTTTCTTTATTCTGGTTCTCCTACCTACAAAGTTCTTTACGAACTGACTGTATCGTACAGTTTGAGGCCCAACCAGATCAAGTATTTTATTTGAGAATGACTTTGAAGTGATTGATTTTATGATAATCTTTGCCACATCACCAATGAAAATTGGTTGGATGCGATAGTTTCCCGAACCTGGTATCATGATTATGCCTTTCTTGATTTGTTCTTGCAAGTTCTGCGATAGAGCGTCATCAGTACCAATTATGTATGATGATCGGAATATAGTATAATCAAGTCCAGAATGTATTATTTCTTGCTCTGCCTTGTATTTTGAAATAAAATACCCTAGTGTTGTTTTGGAGTTAACACCTAGACCACTTATGTAAACAATTTTTTTTATCCCAGATTGTTTGCAAAGCAAAATTGCATTTCTAGTAAGGTCAACGTTTATTTTTTGATAGTCTGATTCTACTGTTTGCTCTCCCTTTCCTATGAAATGAAGCAATGCATCAGCTTCCTTGATCTTTTGTGACAAGTTACTTTCAGAGAGCTCCTTTGATAGAATTGTCCTTCCAAAAGTTATACGTCCTTTGCGTACAATGCCTGTTACCTTAAATCCATTTTGAGACAGTATTTTTCCAACATTTTTCCCAACAAACCCATTTGCTCCAGTTATTATTACAGTTCTATTCATACTAGGCAAGAATTTTCCCGACAAATTAATTTTGGTCCTGGTATAATCATATTTGTACTTGAATATAGCTGATTGCTACCACATACTGGGCATAAAACCCGGAGCGTCTCAAAAGGAGATAAAAAACGCATACAGACAGCTTTCCTTGAGATATCACCCAGACAGAAACAAAGAAAGCGATAGTGAGAAATTCAAAAAAATTTCAGAGGCTTATCAAAAGCTAAGGCAGGAAGAAAAGAGCAAGAGCAAGATTTCAGAATCAGAGGTAGCAACAAAGTATACAGAGTTTTGGAAAAAATATGAAAAAAGCGACGAGTTTCATTTTGGTCCAGATTTTTCCTCGTTTAGACAAGAGTTTGGTGCCAAAGTGAGTAGCACTTATGAGCACAATCAAGAAAAGGAGGGCTCACCTATGAGTATACACCTGATATTATATGGAGGACTGGCAGCCATTGCGATTTGGATAGTTTTGGCATCCATCTTCAAGTGATCCAATAACGGATTAATACACAAGAAAACAAATTATCTGTGTGGAAAATAAAACAAAAGAAAAGTTACGGACAGGTTTTACCACAGGTACATGCGCTACTGCTGGTGCAAAGGCTGCAGTTCTTGCCATATTGAATCAAAAAAAGATAGATTTTGTAGATGTAGCACTGCCAAAAAAATCACAAATTAGAATAAAAATTGAGAGTTGTGTTTTTGATTCGCAAAGTTCCACATGTTCCGTAATAAAAGACGGCGGCGATGATCCAGATGTAACACATGGTGCAGAAATAATAACAAATGTTTCCCTGAATGAAAAACAAGGAGAGATAGAAATTGACGGAGCAGAAGGAGTTGGCAGGGTTACAAAACCCGGACTTGGACTTGAGATAGGTTCTGCCGCAATAAACCCCACACCCAAAAAAATGATACGGGAAAATATTTTAGAGATAGCAAAAGACCTTCTTGTAAAAAAAGGAATCAAAGTAACAATATCCGTTCCAAAGGGAAAAGAACTTGCAATTAAGACAGATAACCCAAGGCTTGGAATCATTGGTGGAATTTCCATTCTAGGAACAAGCGGAATTGTAATACCATATTCTACAGCATCTTTTGCGGCATCAATTAGGCAGAGCATCGATGTTACTTTGGCAATGGGAAATGATACTGTAGTATTAACAACCGGAGGAAGAAGCGAGGATTTTTCAAGAAAGATAATTGATCTTCCCGATCATTGCTTTGTACAGATGGGTGACTTTTCTGGATATACTGTACAGCAGTGTGCAAAGAAAGGAATCAAGATGGCATATGTTGCAGGATTTATCGGAAAACTAACAAAGATGGGCATGGGAGTAAAGCAAACCCATGTAAAAGGATCAAAGGTGGACATGGAGTTTCTTGCCGGCATAGCCCTAAAGTGCAGGGCACCTGAGGATGTAGTAAAACAAATCAGGGAGGCAAATACCGCAAGGCATGTCTTTGAGATAATAAATGAAAAAAAGGTTCTTGGCTTTTTTGACATGGTTTGTTCTGAAGTTGCCACCCAACTTGGAAAGCATTCTGATAACAAATTCAAGATTGAGGTAATAATGTTTGATTTTGATGGAAATGTCATAGGATTATTTCCAAAGAGTAACAAATATCTTGAGAGCGCAAAAAATTAGAGATCTTGGACAAGACAGCCATACTTGCAATAACTAAAAACGGTATAAACATAGCAACTTTACTAAAAAAACACTTTACATCTTGGGAGATATTTGCCCCTTCAAAGCTCTCCAATAATGATTCACAGATACGATGGTTTGAGGAAACCACCACATCCAAAGTAAAGGAGTTGTTTTCAAGTTATGATGCAATGATATGCATATTCTCACTTGGTGCTGTTATAAGATTAATTGCCCCCCACCTAAAAGACAAAAAAACAGACCCGGCAGTTGTAGTAATAGATGATACAGCAAAGTTTGTCATAAGTACTCTTTCAGGCCACTTGGGTGGAGCAAATGAGCTTACTGAAAAGATATCCGATGCCCTACATGCAACTCCTGTTATAACCACAGCAGCAGATGTGAACAAAACCATTCCAGTAGATTTGGTTGGAAAGGAATTTGGTTGGATTATAGATGATCATACCAACGTAACCAAGGTGAGCGCCTTTATGGTAAATGAAGAAAAAATTGGCGTATTTCAAGATGCAGGAGAAAAAGACTGGTGGAGCCCAAAAAAAGAATTGCCAAAAAATGTACATATTTACAATACATTGAATGATCTGGTACAGTCTGATTGTAAGGGATTTCTAATAATAACTGATAAAATTATAGAGGACAAGAAAATTTTGGAACAGGCCGTAGTTTATAGACCAAAGACTCTGACAGTTGGCATAGGACTGCACTGGGACACTACAAAAGAAACCATAAAGGAAGGTATGAACTTTTGTCTATCCAAGTTTAAGCTCAGCCCAAAATCCATTGCAAAATTTGCATCAATAAAAAAAGAGTCAGATGTCAAGGGATTACAGGAACTATCAGAGGAGACTAATATACCAATAGAGTATTTTGAAAAGGAGACACTTGCGACAATTATCATACCTAATCCCTCAGATGTAGTGCAAACGTTTGAGGGCACACCAAGTGTATCAGAAGCAGCAGCCATAAAGGCCTCAGGCGGGGAATTGATTGTTCAAAAACACAAGTTCCCTCCAAATCTTACAATTGCCATAGCAAGGAGATCAAGTTGAAACGTGGATTGTTACTAATAGATAGAGGAAGCAAGGAAAGAGAGTCAGAAGAGGAGTTGGAGATAATATCCAAGAAAGCAAGAGAAAAGGGCAATTATGATTATGCTGAATATTGCTTTTTGGAAGTGCGGCCTCCATACATAGAAGATGGAATAAAAAAATGCCTTCAACATAATTTAGATTCACTTACCATAGTGCCATATTTTCTATATCCTGGCAAAAAGGTAAAGGCTGCAGTAACTGAGGTAATGAAATATCAAGCAAATACAAAGGTAAAGTTTCTTGTAACAAAACCAATGTCCATGCACATAACACTAGTGGAGCTTGTTAAAAACAGGATAAGATCAGCACTTGAAAAAGATGGAATAACACTTCCAGAAAATGAGATAGATGTTCTAGTAATTGGTCATGGCAGCATGGATCCCAATGCAAAGATCTCGATAAAATATGTAACAGATGAGCTAAGCAAGTCATATAGAAATGTAGATTTTTGTTTTCTAGAGATTGAAGAGCCAAACATTGAACATGGAGTAGAGATATGCAAGAAAAGAGATCCAGATGTTCTAGTCATAGTGTTTTATTTTTTACATGAGGGTGCACATGTAAAAACAGATATCAACACGGACCTTAAACCTGCACTTGAAAAGCACAATTTAAAAAAAGTTCTCATTACAAAGCACATAGGAGTAGATGAGAAAATGATTGACTTGATAATTGAGAGAGCAAGGGAGGTTGAATCATGATTACTCAAAAGGGACAGTCGATTGAGGACAAGAGCATGGAAATAATCGACAGTGAGATTGGCCCTCATTCATATTCACCTGAGGAGTGGATCATAGTCAAAAGAGTGATTCATTCTACAGCAGATTTTGATTTTGCAAGAGATGGAAAAATAGTCTTTCACAAAGATGCAATAAAAAACGGGATTGATGCATTGCAAAAAGGCTGTAACATAATTGTAGATGTAAACGGCGTCATCGGGGGATTAAACAAGGATAACCTACAGAGATTTGGAAACCAAGTGATATGTAGCATATCAGACACAAAGGTTGTAGAAGAAGCAAAAAAGCTAAACAAGACTAGAGCTCAGACCGCAATGAGGATGGCTGCAAAACAGATGAATGGCGGAATAGTTGCTGTAGGCAATGCACCTACTGCACTTTTGGAAGTAATACAGATGATAAAAGAAAGTGTAACAGCACCAGCATTGGTTGTTGGTATTCCAGTAGGGTTTGTATGCGCTGCAGAATCAAAAGATGATCTTCGCGGTACAGATATTCCATATATCACAAACATTGGCAGAAAGGGTGGAAGTCCATGTGCATCTGCAATTATTAATGCACTTTTTAAAATATTATCTGCAAAAAATTCCAAGCAATAACATCACTTTCTAGAATGCAAAATGCATGACTTTACAAAATCATCAGATATTGATGGTGTTTCAAAATTAAGATGCATGTATGATGCAAGTGTATTGTAAGCAACAAGCCCGTCTTTTTTGTCCTTGATTCCAATTCCAACAGACAAGTCATATGCAAACTTGGAATCCCTTGATACCAAATCCAATTGAGAGTAATGAAATTCATGTCCCTGAATGCTATGCGGTTTTATCAAAAATGAACTTGGCTTGGATCGTGCCTTGGTATAGTTTAGTTTCAATTTTTGTTCCATTACTGTTACAGCATCAAAAAGCCCAACCATCTTAAATTTTGCATCCTTGTATCTTATTGATTTGGTCAGATACATCAATCCCCCACATTCTGCATATATTGGAATGTTGTCTTCGGCAGATTTTTTTATCAATTTTAGCATCGATGTGTTTTTTTGGAGCAGTTCTCCTTTTACTTCGGGAAATCCACCTCCCAGATAGATTCCATCACATGCAGGTATCTTTTTGTCAGAAACTGGGCTGAAAAACTTCAATTCTGCACCAGCCCTTTTCAGGCAATCAAGATTATCTTGATAATAAAAATTGAATGATTGATCAAGTGCTACAGATATTGTGGTTTGCTTCTTTTTGTGCTTGGTTCTGATAATTGATGGTAAGACAGGTGCACTATTACAAAATCTAATTATTTTATCAATGTCAATGAATTCAGATAGTGATTTTGCAATTGACTTGATTTTTTTATCAAGTGACATATTTTCTTGTACTGGAATCAATCCAAGATGCCTTGATTCCAGATGTATATCGTTATCTCTTGGAATCACACCTAATATGGATAGTTTTGTCTTGGCAAGGGCATCACGGCAGAGTTGCTCATGTCTTTTGCTTCCAATCTTGTTTAGTATTACACCGCATATTCTAGAGTTCTTTTCAAAACTTGCAAATCCCATTGCAGTTGCAGCAATAGAGCGTGCAGTTTTACTTGCATCAAGGACAAGAATTACAGGAGAACTTGTAAGTGATGCAACATGATATGTACTTGCAAAACTTGATTTGCCGCTAAATCCATCATAATATCCCATCACTCCTTCTATGATTGATACATCAGAAACAGAATTCTGTACAAAGCTATTCAGAACTCCATTTTTTCCCATTAGCCAAACATCAAGGTTCCTTGCGGCTCTATTTGAAATTGCGGAAAGGTAGCTTGGATCTATAAAATCAGGCCCAACCTTGAATGGCTGGACCGAGTATCCCCTTTTTTTAAGACCATAAATTATTGCTGCAGTTATAGATGTCTTGCCTACTCCGCTTGTAGCACCTGCAAGTACTAGTCTAGGAATTTTCATTTCGCTTCGTCCTTTCTTGAATTTTTCATCATCTGAAAGAGCTGTCTCATGGCCAGCTTTGGGTGTTTGGTCGCAAGTTGCAGCATATCAAACACTCCAAAATCTGCTTTGATAAAATCAAGAAATTCTTCTGCGGACAGTTCATCTATTATTTCAATTTCCTTATCCCATTCTTGATCACTTAGATTCAGCCATCTATGTTGCACCTTTACTGCTGCAGCTATCTTAGAGCCTATGGCTTTTCTCATGGAATCTTCATAAGACTTGAGCGATGGTTTTGATGTATCACCGCCAATTACTGCCTCTGCTCCTTTCTTTCCTGCCAGTCTACCAAACTCAATTGCATATCGTATACCCTCAAGAACAAGAGGATTTGCCTGTCCTGCAGAGTCTCCTACCAGAATAAGGCCATCATCAATTGTTGACTGCCTGAGACCCTCATTTGGTATCAAACCATAATGAAATTCGATGGGTACTATTTTTCCAAGACCATCTAGCGGTTTTGGTTTTTTTTCTAATAATTCAATCAAAAGCTTGCTTGCATCAGCTGGCGATTCAGGTTTGCCAACGCCAACGCCTATTCTAACTTTATTTTTCCCCAATGGAAATATCCATGCGTATCCTGCAGGAGAGTATTGTGAACCTACCATGAGATACCACGTATCAGAATCAATCTTGTCTACGTACGCCTCGTATTCAGCACCTGCTCCAAATCTCTTCCATGAGGAAACAAGGCCAAGTAATTTTCCAATTACTGAATAAAATCCACTTGCGTCAATTACCAATTTAGCATTAAAAGTCAGATCTTCTTTAAGTGAAGTTGCCTTTACTCCAGATATGGTGTTTTTCTCATTTTTTATAACATCGGTAACATTGGTTCGCAGGAAAATATCTGCGCCTTTACTTGCTGCTTGATATGCCAGAAATTGATAAGTTCTTCTTACGTCTAATACTGCGGCCTGAGCTTCTTTGGTTTTTTTTAATACAAAATTGCTTGGGGAATAAAAGGCATAGTTACTAATTTCGTTATAGTAATCATTTGGAATACCAAATGATCTGGCTTCTTTTATCCAAGTTACGCCGCTTGTTCTGATATTTTGCCCTATTGCTTCATCTTTTTCAAGTACAGCAACATGCAGACCTTTTTGTGATGCGCTCCATGCTGCAGATAAACCAGCAGGACCTCCACCCACAATTATTATGTCATAATCATAATTTTTAGTCAATATACAGTCATTGAATTTTTCAATTCAATATTATAAGGTGTGGCTTTCTTGTATATCCCAATCTTTTTACCCTACGTGTAAAAAATTCCTTGTAGTGACAAAGGAAGGGCTGGTAATAGTGTATACAGGAAAAGGAAAGGGCAAGACAACTGCGGCTTTAGGCATGGCCTTGCGAGCAATAGGGTACAATCATAAGGTTTGCATGATACAATTCATCAAAGGCTCGTGGCATTATGGCGAAATGACATCATCAAAAAGGCTAGAGCCAGAATTTGAACTAACGGCAGTGGGCAAGGGATTTGTTGGAATAATGGATGATAAAAGTCCTATAGAAGATCATAAAAAAATTGCTCAAGAGGCATTAAAGATAGCTCAAGAAAAAATTAGTTCAAAAAAGTATGACATAATTATATTAGATGAGATAAATTATGCATTAAATCTTAATTTAATAGAACTAGATGATGTTTTGAAAATTATTTCTGATAAACCTGATAGTGTAAATCTTGTTCTTACTGGAAATCATGCAAAAGACGAAATCATTGAAAAAGCAGATCTGGTCACAGAAATGAGAGAGATAAAACATCCTTTCAAATTGGGAATAAGAGCTAAGAAAGGAATTGATTTTTGAATCAGCAACATTAAATTACGTACCTAAAATTTGAAGGATATGACAACAACTGTACAAGATTTTCCTGAAGTAGGAGAAATTGTAGTTTCCACAGTAACTAGAATTATGGATCAAGGAGCATATGTTACACTTGATGAATATAACAATATTCAAGGATTTTTACATGTTTCAGAAATTGCAACTGGCTGGATACGCAATGTAGAAAAATTTCTCAAGGTTGGAGAAAAAAAAGTCCTTCTTGTAAAAAGAGTAGACCCTGGCAGGTCTGAAATAGATTTATCATTAAAACAGGTATCTGCAGATCAAAAGAAAAAGAAACTCTTAGAGATAAAAAGAACAGAAAAGGAAAAAGCACTGATTGATAATCTCAAGTCCAAAGGAAATCTTACAAAAACAGAGATTGAAAAACTGGAAAATTTGCTGACAGATAAATTTGGTTCAATTTATGATGCATTTTCAGAAGTTTCCGCTAAAGGCATGTCTATTTTAGAAGACCTAAAGCTCCCTCCCAAATCAATTCCCGTAATCGAGGAATTAAGCTCAAAAATTCAGGTTCCACATGTTGAGATACGTGGCGTATTGGAGCTTACATGCCCAAAATCCAACGGGATTGAAATAATCAAGAATTCTTTGCTTGAAGCAATGGAAAACAAAAAAGTAAATGTTTCAGTTACATACATAGGTGCTCCCAAATACAGAATATCTATATCTGCGCAAAACTTCAAAGAAGCTGAAAAAGAACTAAGACCCATTTTGGAAGAAATTGAAACCAATATTAAGAAAAAGGGTGGCACTTTCAAGTTTACAAGGGAAGAATCAAAGAAAACCCGTGAAGGTTAAATGAAATTTCAAATGAGAAAATGCGCTGATTGTAAAAGGTATACGTTAAAAGAAGATTGTCCAAAATGTGGTCATAAAACTCAAAGCGTACATCCAGGAAAATATTCTCCTGATGACAAGTATGCAAGATATCGCATTGAGGACAGATACAAGTAATCTTATTTTGTACTATTAGTAATAGTTATTTTACTTATTCTAGCAGAATCAGCATCAACTGGTTGAGCATTTTGATCCGTTTTTAGTGAAGCTATTTTGTTAACAACATCTTGTCCGGATGCAACTTCGCCAAATAGGGTATAGTTACCATCAAGCCATGGTGCATCACCTAGCGTTATGAAAAATTGAGAGCTTCCACTGTTCAAGCTTTGTCCTCGGGCCATACCAACTTTATACTTGTCAAATGTCAGATTACTAAATTCTGGTGGAATTGTATAGCCTGCATCACCAGTTCCCCATGTGTCTCTTGAACCATTTCTGGTATTAGGATCACCAGCTTGAATAACAAATCCTGGTACTATTCTATGAAATACAGTACCATCATAGAAACCAGAATTTGCAAGCTTGATGAAATTATCTACGGTTTTTGGTGCAATGTTGCCATATAGATTCAATGTAATTTTTCCAAACTTTGTATCAATTACTGCTGAACTGGTTGATGAAGGCACCAAACTGGTTGGTTTTACCTGTGTTTGTGTCTGATTTTGATTAGCTTGAGACAAATTATTTTTGTTTAATTGAGGTTTGTAATCGGGATTTACTTGGTATACCAGAACCTCGGAAAATATTCCAGAATCTTTTCTATCAAGACTAGGTGATGAATACACCAGTTTTAGAGGCCCATTTCCATCAGATGGATATTTTACTGATTTTGCATAAATCGCGGTATAGCCTGTCGTATAAGTTTGCGATTCTGTATGAGTATTTGGATCATAGTAAGTTATTGGCACAAATGGAAACATCTGTCCCAGTAAAGTATTCTGCCAGAAACTTGGCTTTGGAGTAAACTGATCGTCTTCCAAGAAATCAGATGTATTGTAACCACCAATTTTCATAAACCACTGTTTCTTGCTTTCATCTCCGCCTCCACCTAGTATATACAAGTCCTGACCGTTTGAAGAAAACTTTTGACCTACTACATAGATCAGTACATAGTTTGCACCCATATCACGAAGCATCTGCCATGCCTTGTCAGGCGAACTCAAGAATGTTCTAGCTATATTTGCAATTCTATCAGTATCTATTGTTGCATTATCAGCAAGTGTCTTTCTGTCTCCTAGTGTCTGTATCCAATAACCATAATCCCACCATGATGCAACAACTGAATTTTCTGGTGTGTTTGTTTTTATCCAATTCATTGTATCAGGCCAATCGCTTGTAGCTATAGCAAAATTAGAACCGCCATTCAATATGGTCGGAGGTGACTTTGTAATTGTTATCCAGTTTGCATTAACAGGAAAAATTGTAGGAACAAGAAGTAAAGCGACTATGACGGCTACATATGCAATCTTTGGCATTCTTCCAAACATTGGTATGTTGATTTTCTTTGTTTGTGTTCCTTTTTTTGTTGATTCTATTATTTTGGTTTGCTTGTCACTCTTTTTTAGAAGTTCAGATGTTAAGGCTGACAGTCCAACTGATGATAAAATTATGACAGATGCAGCTGTCAATAATTCTAGTCTTGAAAAGGTAGATCCAGAATATGCACCCGCTATACCAAGAATTAAAGCAAAAATTGTCATCTCATTTCTAATTGATATGTTTGAGTAGTTCCCATTCTTTTTTCTAAATATTAACCAGATTCCTAATCCTGCAAACAACATAAGAACCGAGAAATAGGTAAAGTTCTGTGCCAACGTGGGCGTAGCATGTTCTGCCACAGAATCAACCAGTGGATCTTCTGATGTTAAAAATGGATTTACTGCATTAAGATAACGAAAACTAGCACCACCAAGATGTCCGACTGATAATATTATTACTCCTGCAACAAGCAAGGCTGCAAGGGTCATCAAACTATTACGAATCTTTTGTTGATCCTTACTATATTTTTGAACAAGAATTATGATGACAAGTAAAATAGTTGGCCCTATCATTACAAAACCCCTCATTCCAAAAACAAAATCTGGTCCAGGGCGTGCAAACACACCGCCAGAGATGGCCATTGTTACTCCTACAAAAAGTGGAATTGCCCAGAGTAGGAACTTGTGATCTTTTCTTAGAAAAGGTAATGCAATGAAGAATATACCAAGTGGCACAAGGAAGAATTCCACACCACCCCAAGATGCAAATCCAATTCCAAGAAATACTCCTGCGCCAATAAGTTTTAGTGCCGCAATTTTTCTATTCTTTGATTTTATACCACTGAGAAACAAGTATACGCCTAGTAAGCCATAGAAAAGTCCTAGTGGTTCTGATTTGAACCAGCCTATCGTACCTCTTACAATTATGGGTGGAGATATTGCAAAAAACAGAGATGCAAAAAGCCCTGCCGTAGTTCCACCAATTACACGTACTAGTGCAAAAACGACTATAGCAGTCATTGAACCGAAAACTACAGGAAAGAGAATAGTGAAATCATAAAGACTGGTTCCTCCTCCAAAGACCTTGTACAAGATTGCATCTGTAAAGTGAAGTGGGACTTGGGCAGTTTGGTACACGTCTCTTCCTTGAGGATACCAACTCATGTCATCATGCCAGTGCACATATGCATCTATTCCATGATCCAGGAGATATTGTGTTGCTCGATAATTAAAATATGGATCAAATTCATTTAGCTGAAATCCATAATCTGCAGCCTGAGATCTTACCATAACAGATAGAGAAAATGAAATGGCCAGTATTCCTATGATAAGCAGATGTTTGAGATGAAAATCAAATCGGCGTATAGTAAATAGTTTAGTATCCTGAATCAAACTAGTTTTTCATGGATTTTTATCTGTTTATTACTCTTTTGTAAGTACTTCAACCTTGCATGATCTTACTTTGCTCTTAAATTCAATGGCATCACTTTGACTTCCCACTATGGTTCCATAATGCATTGGAATAGCTATTTTTGGTTTGATTTTTTCTACCGCATTAGATGCCTCGGTGGGAGTCATGACATAGGTTCCACTGACTGGGACAAAAAGAATGTCAGGCCGTAGATCAGACATCTCAGGTATTAGATCAGAATCTCCGGTGTGATAGAAAGTTTTTCCATGAAAAGTTACAAAAAATCCAATTTTATTATCTTCTTTTGGATGAAATGGTTTTTTTGTATCAGGATTTATCTTGGTTATATTATAGGCAGGTATTGCCTTTATCTTGATTCCATCAATTGATTCTTCTTTTCCTGGTTCCAAACTTATTATTTTTTTACATGAGATTCCTTGTAACATGTCAATGCATTCTTTTGCTGCAACAATTACAGTTTTTGGTGAAGCGATTTTTTCTAGATCATCGTTGCTTAGATGATCAAAATGATTGTGCGAGACAAGTATCAGATCCGCATCTATCTTTTTTGACAGTTTGTATGGATCCGTTACGATTGTCTTATCATGTGTTAAGCTAAATGTATCATGACCATGCCACCTTATTTTTATTCCATCATATTCAAACATGTAGAAGTTTAGGCAAATAGAAGTTTAAATCTTACTTTGATTCTAAAACAATTTTATCATTTGCAATAGAAAGAACCGAGCCTCCAGTTTCTTTAATTCTATTTTTTAAAGCAATATCAATTGTTGCTATGATACCCCCATTTTTCTTTACATATGAGACTAGGGCATCATCAACATTGGTTCCTTTGAGATGGATTTTTTTATATTCTTTAATTAGATCCAAAGCATTTAGTGCATTGCTTTTTTTTTATCATTGCTTGAAGAGATTTTCTCCAGTTCTGAAATAACCAAATCCGGCACTAGGAATTCCAGGTTTCCTATCTCAGTTTCAAGTGAGTTGATGTTCTTTATTCGCCTAGAAGATAGAAGCATCAAGAAACTAGTATCGCAAACTACCTTAACCAATGGCTACACCTGCCCCAATAAGTCTCCATCTTTCTGCAAGTCTTCGGCTAATTGCAACTTTACTTTTCTCAAACAAGCAGACAGGCCTCTTAAATTGTACATCGATGGTCTGGCCTTTAACACTTGTTACTTTGGAAAGCAACGGAGCTGTACCAATACTTAGTCTAAGAGATTCTCCTGTTTGAATTGATGACACTTTAATTTCATCAGATGAGCCTACGGCGGTATCAAATAGATTTACTTCCAATTTTGCGCTGTAGGAATTTTCTGGTAAGGTTCCAGGTTTTCCAATAACAGAACCTATAAGTGAATCACTTCTTGTCATGGATGGATCAAGTTTTGTAGCAATAGCCGCCAAGCCTCCGGGTTTTACCTCATCAACTATTCCTGCGCCTGTTCCAAGTGAAGCTATATCTGTAACAATTGGCTCATATTTTCCAGTTTTTTCATTTAGCAATCCAGGTTTTATCTCAATACCATCACCAACATGAAAAGTTCCTTGTGTGATACTACCGCCTATAACTCCTCCCTTCATATCTTTGATTTTAGTTCCAGGTTTGTTAACATCAAATGATCTGAGAACATGCATAACAGTGTTCTTTGATTCGTCTCTTTGAGGTGTAAGTATCGTTGATTCTATGGCACCTATTAGGGCATCAATGTTTAGTTTTGATTGTGCTGAAATTGGTATAATGGGTGCTTTTGCGGCATTTGTGCCCTTTACAAACTTGACAATGTCAGAGTAATTTGATAAGGCATCTTCATATGAAATTAGATCAACTTTGTTTTGTACCAAGACCACCTGTTTTATTCCCAAAGTCTGCAGAGCAAGCAAGTGTTCTTTTGTTTGGGGTTGTGGCACCTTTTCATTTGCTGCAATTACTAACATAGCTCCATCTATTAGAGCGGAACCTGAAAGCATGTTAGCCATTAGACTTTCATGTCCAGGGCTGTCAACAAAGCTTACAACTCTTGTTAGTTCACTTTCTTTTCCGCAGTTATTACACTTTGGAGTTACAGAATATCCCAGTGGTACTTCACAGTTCTTACATTTGTAAAATGCAGCATCTGCATATCCAACTCTTATTGTAATTCCTCTTTTGAGTTCTTCACTATGTGCGCTGGTCCAAACACCAGTCAGTGCTTGTATTAGAGTAGTTTTACCATGATCAACATGTCCTGCGGTACCAATGTTTACACATGGTTGATGACCATATTTTTTTACATACCAATCAGGAAGAGTATCTTTCCAGTGCACGAATGAGCTAAAAAAAGCGGATATGTTAACCTATGCCTTTTTACTTTTTTCTGTAGTTTCTTTCTTTTCTTGTTCGCCACTTGGCTTTTCTTCTACTTTAAGTTCGCCATCATAAAAACAGTTTATCTGGTATACATCTTCAGTTATTGTATTTCCTCTTACAAGTTTGCGAACTCGTTGTCCTTTTTCTGCATCCAACAAACCTACACCCTTTGATAACAAGATGTATTTTCTTACTCCACCATGAATGTCCTCTCTTAGTGGAACGCCTGATTTGTCGCTACCACCTGTTATTGTCAACTTGCCTGCCTCTCCAATAAGACTAGCATCTAGCTCATTTCCTATTTGTAATCCTACAAATGGACTTGCATCCTTGTCCTTTACCTCTTTTGTTACAGTCTTTCCTTTCTTATCGGATACGTTTAACTTGAATGTAGCCAAGTAGTGAAAAAAATCTTTAGACTATTAATTAATCTTTGTACCTAAAATCTTTTAAAATTCAAGATGAGTTATATCATTATTGAAAGATGAGATCCAATGTCCACGCTGTAGTAAGATAATGGTTTCTATGCAAGCATGTCATATGATATGTGTTAATTGTGGCGCGCATTTAGATTGCTCAGACAAAGGTTCATTTTGGTAACTAAAAGCCACCAGGTCTATCAAATTGAAAATTTTCTACCATGGTACCGATTTTTTGTTTCATTAATTCTAGGTACTCATCATATTTTGCTTCAAATCCACAGTGAGGACATTTTACAATTGTCACATCATCGTTTAGTATTGCAACCTTTTCGCATTGTGGACATTTGGCATCCATAATTATCATTCTTGATTAAACTATATAATGTTAGATATGTGATCACCAAACGAGCGGAGTTAGTCCAGCCCGGCACGACGTCAGCTTCCCAAGCTGAAGGTCGCGGGTTCAAATCCCGCACTCCGCATCAAATTTCACTTTGTATTTCTGAGTGTATTTACGATTTCGTCAAGTTCCATATCTGTAAACTTTGGTCTACTAGTAAACAGACTATGAACCGGACCTGCCTTATCAGAAGAGTTTCGTGGAATCAGGTGTATATGAACATGAGGAACTTCTTGTCCACTCTCTTTTCCATTATGGATAGCAATTAGTGAGGCAGGAAAAAGGGATTCTAGTTTGTTTGTTATGGTTTTTGCCAATTCAAAAAGATCAGACGAGTCTTCTTTTGTCATTTCTTGAATCTTGGCATAATGAGTTTTTGGTATAACCAACGTATGACCTTTAGTGAGCGGAAACGCATCTAGAAATGCCAATGATTTTTGAGTTTCCTCTATCTTTCTTGCAGGTATATTTCCAGAGACTATTTTACAAAAAATACAGTCCATTACAAGTAATTTCTCATCATAACGTTAAATTCTTTTGTAAATAACTATAACTGCGCTATTGCTTGTTCTATGTTTACTCTATCAGAAGCATCAGGCATCTGTTTCAAATAAGTGTTAAAGTCCTGTTTTGCATCATCAATCTTTTTTTGTTCAAGTCTGACAAGACCGCGATTTTTGTAAATTGGTGCAAAGCGATATTGATCAATTTGTATTGCCTTGGTATAATATGCCTCAGCCTCAGAATAGTTACGCATTTTAAGAAAGTAGTTACCCAATCCTCGATAAGCAAGATAACAGTACTGGTTTGATTTTATGCTTTTATTATAATAGGATACAGCTTCTGCAGAATTTCCATCATTTAAGATTCCAGCCAGCATACATGCAGCAGTGGAATTTGATGAATCTAGATCTAGGGCGTTTTTTAATAAAATGATAGATTCACTTGTTTTGCCTTGTAATCGTAATTTTTCGGCATTAAAACAAAGTCGATTTGCTTTTTCTTTCTTTGAGGTGTCAATCTTGATTTCTTGAAGAATATCTGATGGAGCAAGCAAAAGCATTAGACGATCATCTTCTCTCCATTGTCTATCAAATTTTTCATCAGGTATAGCACCTATTCTGTCTGGTTCTGGAATGTAATGAAAGATTGTTTTTTCCAGCTCGTCATATCCTATAATAAGTGAAGCATGTTGTACGACATCCTTCATTCCAGGCAATATCACAATTGGTGGAATTCCCATGTCTATCATTTTTCTTAGTTCCTTTAAGGTTGAATTTACAATAACACTTGATAGTCCGTGTCTTTCTGCTAATTCAATTCCTTCAACAAGTATGCTTCCCTTTACGTTTGGATAATTTTGTGCAATTTCTACTGCCTCACTTAGTGGCAGATCTACGCCCCAGTATTTTGAAACAGCACTGATTACTAGTGGAAGACAGATATTTTCTTCATTTATAATTGGAACCGGTAACGTATGCTCTGATTCCATAACGATATAGATTCTCTTACAATATTAATACTATTGAATGGAGATGAAATTTTTAAGTAAAGTTTTTCCATCCTGGCTCATTTCCGGGTGAAACTGGGTGCCAAAGATGTTTTGGTTTTCAATACAAAAGAACTCGAACTTGCATTGCGAAGATGATGCTAAAATTTTGAAAGATGAATCTAGTTTTGATATCATGTATGAATGACTCTCAAAGACCTGAATTTTTCCATTGATTAGTGGGTTATCATTTTTTATTTCAATTTGATAAAGGCCTTGACGAGAAGAGGTCATTTTCTGCAGTGTTCCCCCAAGTGTCAAGGCTAAAATTTCAGCACCATAACAAATTCCTAGCAGAGGTTCTTCCTTTCGTAAAGCATGCTTTATGATCTTGGAATTAGCCGCATTCATGTAAGGATCATTTTTTCTCCTTCCTGATAAAATAAAAGCAGAATATTTGTCAAGAGATGACATGTTCAGGTCAGATACAGTATAATGTTCGTAATTTGCATGCAGTTCATTCATACAGTTTAGAAGAGAAGGTGTGTAGACTGAACCATTGTCTACAACTAGAAGCAATCACTTTACCTCAATTGTGATATAATGCAGTTCTGGTACATTGGCTACTACATTTATGGTTCCTATCTTGACAGTACCATTTTCTTGCCACAGTATTACCCTGTTATCTCCTACATGAACAAAGTTCTTGACAAATGTTGAGATTAGACTCTTTGTTTTGTCCAGATCAGATTGTTGCGTAAACGAAACCTTGCCTTCCTCAAATGTAAGTGGGAACTGGATTGTTGTGGGCTTGATTACTGATAGTTTTTGTTCATTAAGAATCGATGTGATAGTGGACATTCTTGATGATTGATCTAGTTGCAGTATTGCTGTTACGTTAGCTGGCGCTACTCCACTCATCTTTGCCAAATAAGCAGCAAAGGCTTGTTGAGGAGTTCCTCCCATTCCTACAAAATACTCCCCATCAAAGGCAGCACCAACAGCTGCAATTGTTCCAAGCTGTGTTACTACTCCACCGGAACCTGCCGTATAAACTGGGATAAAGTAAACATCTTGATTTCCTACTCTATAGAGAATATTATCTCCTACTCGTGGGTTTCTCAGCAGGGTTTGTAATTGTGCAAAGTCAGGGTCTCTTGCTAATGCCTCCCTTACAGCTGATGGTCCTAGTAATTTGGTCTCTGAATTTAGAGGTACTTGATAGAACTGCATCTTTCCTAGATTTGGCATATCATTTTGAACAATCATGTAACCTGCAAGATTTCTTCCTTGAGAACCACGTAGTTCAAGTGAGAGCAAACCAACAAATGTAGATTTGTCAAATCCAGGAGGTTTTGCTTCTACATAATACGTACCAAGACCATCTGGCACTTCATAGAAGTCTTTGGCCTGAATAAATGTAGAAGTATCCTGTACGTGATAAATGTTAAACATGTTAACTTTCCAATTGAAAAGCTCCTCTGGATATCTGACCTGTTTGTCAAGCCAACTTGGCATTTCAATGAACTGATCTTTATACTGACTCGTAAACATATTTGTGAAAAAGTCATCACCTGTTTTTATCAGAGTGATATTTCCATCATACACATCAATTAGAGCATAACCAACCAATCTAAGATACGGATTACCCACTGACCATGGTACATTGTTTGTATCAAATCCTACTATTAGTGGTATAAGCCAATAAGATTTTTTTCCGTCCGTAACTGGGAATATGTCCACTTGTTTATCAAATAAGGAATATTGGAAATATGGATACAAGAGTTGCATTCTGTCGTGAACATCTCTGAATCTGATTATGTGTATTGGTTCAGTAGGGTATGACAAGAAGAAATTTGGTTCAAAGATCTGGCTCATTGGAGGATTCACATCAATACCGCCCTTTCCATGGTACGATGCATTGTTTAGCTCTGCAGAGACTTGTCGATCTGTTGGATAAGCTGCCCAAGTATCTGAAAATAAACCTCCTTCACCATAGTACATGACTCGCTGTTTGAAGATCTTGCTACTATCTACAATTGTTCCATTATGAGCATTAAGAGTAAGAAATCCATTGTCAACATGGGTATAAACAAGATGTTCATTATACCATCTATTTTCTACGCTTACAGATGAGGGAAGTTGTGGTTTCATTGATGCAGTCCAGTATAGAGTATCATTGAATCGTAAAATGTCATTGTTTTCAAAATCTACATATGGAATAAGGCCAATCTCGGGCTTTAATTTTGCAAATGCTGCATCCCAGTCCCATACTCGTATTTTTTGCAGAACGTCATTGTTAGAAGATATGTAATTAGTTATGTTGTCAGGCGATACGGAGCTTAGCTTTACGGTGTTTGGTACAACCGTAATTTGATCTAGCTCTCCAAGATAACGATTTACCCCAATTTGTTGTGCTTTATAGGGACCTAGATATTCTATCTTTTTTGCATCAGCAATGCTGTTGTTTACTGTCATTATTGCGCCAGCGATAATTGCTATTGCAACTAGCGTAAAAATTCTAACATAGATATCACGTTTTGAAGGATGAATTATTACTTTGGACTTGAATTTATCAACAAAATAAAATCCCACCAGAGCAAATCCAGCTGCCAGTGTTCCTCCTATAGCATATTTTGTGTTGTAATCTATCTGGGATGTAAAGAACATGTTTACCCCAGCCCAGATGATACCTGCACCAATTATTCCCTCCACGGTAGCAACATAATCTAAAAATCGTGGTTTTCCCTTTGCTGAGTCTTGTACATAGTTTATGATTGTTTTTGCAATATTATGTATTCCAACATAGAGCACAAGTCTAAGTCCTATAACAGCAAGAATTGGAGGAATGAGAATGGTTAGAGAAGGAATCATCGGTACAACTTTTGCAAGAGCATATGACGGATCAGTCGGGGTGAAAGCAAATGGAAGTGAGAATATTTGCCAGAGACTGTTAATGCCGAGGTCATTTCCTTCGATCATATATGATACCGCAAACCCAAACATTAGATTTGTAAAGAATGCACCAAAGAGCAAGACCTTTGTAATTTGCCATATGATAAAGTTTGGAACACTTAGCTTGTATTCAGAAAAGCTTTTGATTCCGTCAGTTACGGAATAATTGGAACCTCTTTTGAGAAAAGTTAGGGCTGTATGCAGTCCATACCAGGATATCGAGGAGCGATTCTTGATATTTACCCTAATCAGTGCAATTGATGAGAGAACTAGTGCCGATATCAATGAATAATAGAGAGGTTTTGTAAAGATGGTACCAAATTCTAGAAAATTCATGTAAAGGATTACGGCTTGGTTGCTTCCCATTACAAAAATTATAATTCCAATTATAGCGGCTATTCCAATTCTGATGTATCTGCCAGTATCACGTGGAGGTGGACCGGATTGTGTAGATGAACTATACAAAATTAATCAATCCCCTTTTCATAGTATTCATTTTAGAATACCATTAATAAGTCAAATACCACATTTTAGACTGCACTTCCAAGCCCTTTGCATATTAGATAGACTGCAGCGTATTTTGGTATTGAAACAGTTTCATTTTTGTAAGGACCAAATTTTTTGTTCTTTAATTTAATTTGTATAGGACAGTTTGCAGTTATTTGCACCTCGTCATTTCCAAGCAGACATGCCTCAGAAAATGGATCAAATGAATCCAGATTTGTACATTGTATCTTTGAGAGTCCACTCTTGCTATTAATCGAGCCTTCAAGCCTAAATATTCTATGAATATCCATTGTTACTTTGGGGTCTATACGCACTCCCAATGTTTTTCGTATCTCTTCAAGTCGTAATTGGAATCCAGAATATCCTCCTGAGATGATCTCCTTTGTAATCTTGGATGTTTTTGATTTTGATGTAAATAGACTTCTTGCCATTCTGCCTCTCCATCCTTTTTCATCTAAAGTGGGAAGAGATGACTTGGAGTTTGTTTGCTTTTTGATTCCAAAAGATTCTGGTGTTGCACCATTGAACATGATATAATCAGCCAAGTCTGCTCTTTCATGTGAGCTCAATGATTCATAATCATTGTTTATGACTCGCATATGGAATCCTTCGTTTCCTGAAAAATATACTTGGATCTCTTCTTTTTTTATACCAAGATCAGATGTAAGAATCTCTGTTAGTTTTTCAACTTCTTTTTTTGATTCAGATATACAGTTTTTGCATCCTACAGAAACAGTATCAAACTTTGTTGAACCACATTGTACACAAGGTGATTGCTGTTCTGTCAAGTTTTGACATGATGCACACTTGGTTATGGTATGTTCAGGCCTGCATGAAAGATTTAGATCCTTTGCATCAATATCAAAGATCAAATCAGCGCCCTTCCAGTCCTTTTCAGACATTGGCAATGCTGGAAAGTTATAGTATGCATTAGAACAATACACGTCAGATGGAATCTCTCTCATCAACAACAGATGTAGGTCTTTGTCATTTTTTACAGATAGATGCCTTATCATTCCAGAATTAATTTTTTGATATCCAAATTCCCTTTCCGTTGCACGTGGTGGCACATGTATTAAATCAAATTTATTGAAATAATATTCCTTGAACGTTTCCTCAAGTAGAACAGTATTTTTTTCATTCATTGTACTTTCCTTTTTTTACCAAACTGGATTGGATTTATTATCCCCTCACAATCGGAGGTAGCAAAGCACAGGTTCTCACTTCTCAGCTTATCACATGAGGGACATTGGTATTTAGTCCCACTTCCTGATGAACCAGATATGTGTTCTAGTTGGTATTTTGTAATTCTTTCATTATAATCTGGAGCATTTTTGAAAAGTGGTGCAATTTGGTCTATGGTCTGTCCTTTAGATAATAGATATGTTGCAAGGAGAAATCTTCCGGAATGTGGAAGGTTCTCTCCTTTTTCAAGAACCTCGATTGCGTGCTTGACACATGGTGGATATTCAGATGAGACATACTGCGTGTCTGAGAATTTTTTTGCCAGAGATGTCAGATCACTTACCCTGTCCTTGAAGCTTTCAGGAATAGAACCAATGTTAATTGACTGGATCTTTGAATTGATATATTCCCCAAGCTCGGTGCGTATCAATCTGACAGTCTCATGAGCTGTAAGATATACATGACCATCTGTTACCCTACGGTTTACCAGCTTCCATTCTTTCTCATGAAAATGTACTGCTCTTTTTAGATAGTCTGGTATCTTTATCACAAATTCATCATTTTCTATTGAAACTTTAACACCAAAAAGTTCTTGAATTATTTTCAATGGTAATTCCAGATTTTTTTCTCTGTTTGTCCATAAATCCTGTTGAAGATACTTTTCTGCCCTTCTTGCTTCTGCAAGGGAAAATCGTCTTGTAAGAGTAGAGATTCCTGCAGATTTTAGCAAAATTATGGCCACAATAAAAGACAGTAGATCAGAGTCATAGTCATGCTTTTCAGTATCAGAACCATAGATCTGTCCTGATGATGCAACTATGATTCTTCCATAGGCTTTCTCAATAATTGGTTTCCAGTCGTCATGGCCTAGCTGCTCAAGGTTCAGACCAGTATCACGCAGGTATTCTCCTGCTTCAGCTAGGAATGGATATTTGGCCAAGTCTTGAATGCCAATCTTTAACACATTTTCTTTGTTCATGTTAGCCTTAAAAATTTGATTATAATCAAGTCAAATAATTTGTCAGAGATTTTTCGAATAACTACTACGAGTTTAAATTATACCCAATTAGAAATACTCACATGCAGGTTGGAATGCATGTATCCATTGCAGGCTCGATTGATAGAGCAGTGGATAACGCTGTATTGTTGGAGTGTACTGCGTTTCAGATTTTTACAAGAAACCCAAGAGGCTGGGCAGCAAAACCATTATCTAGTAAGGATATAGCTAGTTTCAAAGAAAAATTAGTTGCAAGTAAGATTGATAGATTTGCGACCGTAGCTCATATGCCATATCTACCAAACTTGTCATCACCTGAAGATGATCCGTTTGCACGATCACTGAGTTCATTGATTGATGAAATAAAACGCTGCAGCAAGCTTGGAATTCCCTACATAGTTGCGCACTTGGGCAGTCACAAAGGAGCAGGAGATAAAAAGGGAATAGAAAAATTGGTAAAGGCCTTCACAAGAGCTGCCACAGATACACCAGATGATGTTATGATTTTATTGGAAAACACTGCTGGCCAGAAAAATAGTGTTGGATCTGATTTTGAACAACTTGCTTTAATCTTGTCTCAATTAAAACCAGCAAAAAGATTTGGAGTTTGTTTGGATACTTGCCATGCTTTTGCAGCAGGTTATGACCTGAGAACACAAAAAGATGCTGCAAATACGCTTGAAAAATTTGAGAAATCAGTTGGATTTGAAAACTTGAAGATATTGCATCTAAATGATTCAAAAGGCGAACTTGGTTGCAATGTAGATAGACATGAGCACATAGGACTTGGATACATAGGGGAAAAAGGATTAGCATATGTTATAAAGAATATAAATTCAAAAAAGATTCCAATCATCTTGGAAACACCAATTGACGAGAGAAGAGATGATTTTGGCAATATTAGAAAAGTTAAGGAATTAGCATAGACAGATGTGATTTTATGAATTACGAACAAATAATACAACTTGCATTAGAAAGGGGATTTTATTTTCCTAGCTGTGAAATTTATTCAGATGCACCTGCAGGTTTTTGGGAATATGGGCCGTCTGGTACAAGTTTGAAAAATAAATTCATTGAATTGTGGAGAAGAGAACTGGTAAGAAGGGACAGGATGTGGGAGATTGATGGCTCTCAAATAATGTCAAAATCAGTGTTTGTTGCTTCAGGTCATCTCTCAAGCTTTGCTGATCCAATAGCAACCTGCCAAAAATGCAAATCAATTTTCAGAGCAGACAAAATGATTGCAGAGATAACATCTATCGTAGTGCCTGAAAGTGCAGATCTTTCTGAGTTTGATACAATTATCAAAGAAAAAAATGTCACATGCCCCAAATGTCATGGGACTTTTGATAGTGTTAGAAAATTTAATATGATGTTTAAGGTAGGCATTGGACCACAATCAGAAGATGCGTATCTTAGACCAGAGACATGCCAGTCTATCTTTGTAGATTTTCCAAGACTCTTTAAGACCATGAGGGGAAAACTTCCAATAGGAATTGCTCAGATAGGCAAGAGTTTTAGAAATGAGATCTCGCCTCGTCAGAGCCTTTTAAGATTAAGAGAATTTTATCAGGCAGAAATCGAGGTCTTTTGCAATCCTAACAAACTAAATGATTTGGAAAGATTTTCGGAGATAGAAAATACTGAATTAAGGTTGATGACAGATGACAGGATTCAGGTCATGTCATGTAAAGAGGCGGTAGATTCTAAGGTGTTGCCAAACAAGCTTGTTGCATACTATCTTGGCATATTGGTAGAGTTTTATCAAAAGACTGGAATTGATATATCAAAAAGTAGGTTTAGAAAACTAGGAGAAAAAGAAAAGGCGTTTTATGCCTCAAGTGCCTTTGATTTTGAAGTTGAAACTACAGTAGGGTGGCTGGAGCTTGTGGCATGTAATTATAGATCAGATTATGATTTGAAGAGTCATTCTGTTACCAGCAAAGAAAAGTTTGAGGTATTAGATGATAATGAAAAGGTATTACCACATGTATTTGAGATCTCCATGGGGATTGACAGAAGTTTGTATACTATACTAGAGCATGGATTTAGGGAAGATAAAGAAAACGACAGAATAGTATTATCCATAAAACCATATCTTGCACCAATCCATGTAGGCGTACTTTCTCTTGTCAAAAAGGACGGACTGGCAGAAAAAACAGATGAAATATTCTTGAATCTACGAAGAAAATTTGATACATTTCTTGACCACTCTGGTGCGATAGGAAGAAGATATAGAAGACTTGATGAGGTTGGTGCTCCCTTTGCTATAACAGTAGATCATCAGACATTGCAAGACGATACAGTAACCATGAGAATGCGTGATTCAATGAATCAAGAAAGAATCAAGATTTCAGAATTAGAGCATCATCTTGAAAACCATGTAGCTTATCCATAATTTTGTGATATGATTTTGTTATCACTGCATTGAAATTATTTTTCTGTCATGAATCGATCTTGAACTGCGGTATACTTTATTTTCAAGAACACATCTGATGCGGCTTCAGCATGTGGTACCAGATCCTTTTGTGAAACAACCTCTACCTTCCACTTTCCTACTATTGGGTCAACTG
>Ga0070741_10001922_pt1 | contig 58828 bp, 44 predicted proteins | sample Coa_R1_4_FD_66440 | JGI IMG/M metagenome (GOLD analysis project Ga0070741, IMG submission 66440) | Surface soil microbial communities from Centralia Pennsylvania, which are recovering from an underground coalmine fire - Coalmine... | ecosystem: Environmental > Terrestrial > Soil > Unclassified ... | reverse complement strand
GTGCCCGCACGATTTGCTCACGCAACTCGGCCAAATGATCGAAATGGGGCGCATCGATCCAAAGCGGCAGAGGTTTGATGCGAATCAGATGATCTGAAGTGAGCGGGGGCGTGAGCGCCAGTTGTTTCCCTCGCTCCGAATCCACAAAATCCAGCGCCTCACGAGTGATTAGAGGCTGAAGAATAACGCGGGCATACGGCCGATCTGGGTCGCCCGAAGGTTGCGCCAACAGGCCGCGGAGCAAGGGTGCCGCCTTCGCCCATCGTTCACGCGCGATTTCGAGCGAAGTGAGAACGGGCACAACCAGCGGATGCCGACGGTGAGTGGCCAGGAAGGCTTCGGCTTTCGAAACCAATTCAATGGTTCTTTCGTAGGATTCCTGCGCCGTCGCCCCCCAGGTGACCAGTCCGTGTTTCATCCAGACCATCCCCTTGGCGCCTGGATTTGCTTCATAGGCCGCCGCGGCCGCTTTCGCTAATTCAAATCCGGGAGTCACATAATCCAGGATCGTCGCCTCCGAGCCCAGCGCTTCCTGGACAAATTTCCGTCCCTCCCGCTGATTGGTCAAGGCAAGAATCGCATCGGCATGCGTGTGGTCAATAAATTTCTCAGGAAGGAAGGCATGGGCGAGTGACTCGATCGAAGGAGTGGCCGCACGGGAATCCAGCAGATGTGTGCGCAGCTCATTCATCATGTCTTCATCGGACAATCGGTCGAGCGTGCGCAGCTTGCGCAGGTATTGCAGCGGCAGACCCGGATGCCCTTCCGGTTCGATGGAAGCCATATCGAAGCCGGAGGCCTTTACAAAAATCGCCTCCATGCGCTCGCCCAGAATATTGGTGTGAAAAGATTTTACTGAGGCATTGCCGCCGCCATGAAGCACCAGATTCGGCTCGGCGCCCAGCAGGCGGGAAGTGTAGGTCCGCAAAGCCAGATCTTCACCATATTGCGGGGCATAGCGCTCCACGAATTTTGCCGCTTCAGTATTGGACCATCGACTTTGCATTTTGACTCAGTGCGGCGAGCATCGACTTCAGATTTTGTTCGGGCGTTTTGCCGTCGAAAATTGCACTGCCGGTTACGATGATGTCCACCCCCGTCTTTGCGATTTCCTCCAGATTGGCGCGTGTCACGCCGCCATCGACGCCCAACAGGATATCCCTTTGCGATTCCGCGATCACCCGTTTGACGCGCGCGATGCGCTGCATCGTCGAGCCGATGAATGCCTGTCCTGACCAGCCTGGGTTCACCGAAAGCACCAGGACCAATTCCACCTCGTCCAGCAGCGGGACCAACGCTTCCACAGGCGTTCCGGGATTCAGCGCAATGCCTCGCAGCAGGCTGCGTTCGGGATGATTGGCGCTCATCAGGCCGCGCATCGCCTGGAGCGCCCGGTGGATATGTCGGCAGGATTCAACGTGCACCGTAATAATATCCGCTCCCGCTGCGGCAAAATCTTTTACCTTCTCCAGCGGGTCTGCGATCATCAGATGCACGTCTTTCAACAGACGCGTTCGGGCAGCCTTGACGATGGGCGGCCCAAAAGTCATCATGGGGCAAAAGCAGCCATCCATGATGTCAAAGTGAACCAACGGCGCCCCCGCGTTTTCCAACAAGGCGATTTCAGACCCGAGATTTGCCAGGTCTGCCGTCAGGATGCCCGCGCTGAGGGTGGGCGAGAAGCGGCGTATAACCTCCAGAGTTGAGTTTGCTGGTGCCATCAGGCCTCCGAGTGGGCCAGAGCTTCGCGGCGCTCGTGCTGAAGAGTCTGGTAGAAGTCATAGGCCTGGTCTGGTTCCATCAACTCGTGCACCACTTTTCGCACTGCCTGGATCATCGCCCAGGGGGCTTCAGACTGGAAAATGTTCCGTCCCATGTCCACTCCCGATGCTCCTTCAGTCACCGCCCGGTATGCCAGCCGCAACGCGTCTTTCTCGCCAATTTTCTTTCCTCCTGCCATCACGACGGGAACCGGGCAAGAGGCCGTCACCGTCTCAAACCCATCTTCCACGTAATAGGTTTTCACAAAATGCGCTCCTAACTCCGCGCAAATCCGGCACGCCAGCCGCAGGTATCGCGCATCGCGGGTCAACTCCTTTCCGACTGCTGTGACACCAAGCACGGGAATCCCATAGCGATTTCCCGCATCCACCAGTCGCGTCAGATTGTGTACTGACTGCGTTTCGTACTCGCCGCCGATAAACACCTGCACCGCCATGGCGGAAGCATTGAGCCGGATTGCATCTTCAATGTCTACCGCAATCTGCTCGTTCGAGAGCTCCTTCAGAATGCTCGGCCCTCCACTCGCCCGCAAGACAATCGGCTTGCCTGACGCGGCCGGAATGGTGCTCCGCAAAATTCCGCGTGTCAGCATCAGCGCATCCGCGTAGGGCACGAGAGGCACAATATTCACATCCACCCGCTCCAGCCCGGACGTTGGTCCCTGGAAATAGCCGTGGTCAATGGCCAGCATCACTGTGCGCCCGGATTGCGGCTGGAAAATCCGCGCCAGCCGGTCCTGCATGCCCCAATCCAGCGCGCCCGATCCTTTGAGAAAGAATGCCTCCTTCCGTGGCGGAATCTTGAGATAGAACTCCTTGGTTTCACGTGTGTTATCCATGTCTGGCATGTTTCATTCTCCTCTTCTTCTACGGTGAACTCAAAAATGATACCGAAGTCTTCCAGCCCTTGTCGATGAATTAATTTTCCAGATGGGGCAACCGGAGAATTTGCGGAAAAGAGGCTTCTTATTCGGGCGGAGTCTGTAAAACACTCGCCGTCTGCAAGCCGGTCGCTACTTCCGGGATGATGCCAAGCTGGGCGTAAAGAGGTCGGACGACTGCGCGCACCCGCGGCAACTCCCTGGAAAACCACAAGGCACCCAGGACGCACAGCGCTCCTCCGATGACCAAGGTGGCAGGGGCTCCGATCCAATTCGCGGCGGCTCCCTCAATGAGATTCCCAAAGGGAGCCGCACCGGCGAAAGCAATGGTGTAATAGCTCATCACGCGCCCGCGCTTGTTCTCCTCAACGATGGTCTGGAGGATGGTGTTGCTGGCTGCCATCTGCTGCATCATTCCGTAGCCTGCCAGCAGCATCAGGAGCAGAGAAAGCCAAAGCCAGCGCGACAGGCCAAATCCGATGAGCGCGGCGCCAAAAAGCCCAGCCGTCATGGCAATGAGCCTGCCAAGACCCAGAACGGTGCGGCGCATGGCCAGCACGATGGCACTTGCGAGCGCCCCCACGCCCGATGCGGCCATCAGAAAGCCGAGCGTGCTGGGACCGCCGTGCAGAACCTTTCCGGCGAAAATCGGCATCAGCGTGGTATAAGGCATTCCCATCAGGCTCACGAAGGCAAGCAGCAAGAGAATATTCCGAATGGGAATGAAATCCACGATGTATTGCCAACCCTCTTTGAGTTCACTGAAGACCCCTTCCACTCCTCTCCTGGATTCCACGTGATCGAGGTGCATCAGCATCAATGAAATGATGACGGCAATGTAGCTGATACCATCCAGTAGAAAGCAATAACCCTCGCCCACCGCTGCAATGACCATGCCGGCAAGAGCCGGGCCGATCAGTCGCGATCCATTGACCATGGAAGAATTCAACGCGATGGCATTGGGAAGATCGTCCCGAGCCTCCAGCATCTCAACAACAAAAGCTTGTCGCGCCGGCATGTCAAAGGCATTGATGGCGCCCTGAAGTAAGCTCAGAACAAAAATATCCCAAAAGGTTATCCTGCCGCTCAGAGTGAGTCCTGCCAGCAGGAAAGATTGAATCATGGATGACACCTGGGTGATCACCAGCACTCGGTGGCGGTCCCAGCGGTCCACCCACACTCCAGCAATTGGTCCAAGGATTAAAGACGGGATCTGACCCGAAAAGCCAATCAGTCCTAACAGAAATGCGGATTTCGTCAGCCGATAGACCAGCCAAATGGTGGCAATGCGCGTCATCCACGTTCCGATCAGCGACACGCTCTGACCGCTGAAGAATAAGCGGTAATTCCGGTGCCGCAGAGCACGTAGAGCGAAACGCCAACCCGCGGAAAACGTTTCCTCGCCCCAATGTTTGGTGCCGGTCCGGTTGTTATGCTGTGCGTGATGGTGGGGCATAAGATCGTTGGACATGATTTCCACCGGAAGTTGCCCTCAAAAGCTGAGCCGATATTGAATCCGGCGAAACCAGTTTGGCTTTCACTCTTTCACGAGTCAGCAGCCAAGGCCAAAAAATTTATTGTATACTCAGAGCCTTCCCAGGGCGTTTTAGCGATAGAATTTATTGCCGATGGGCGGAAAACCGAGCTTTGGACGCACAGGACCGCCCTTGACGAGTAACACGCAAGGTGCAGGAGTCGACAATTTTTATACCAAGCAATGACCAACTCCTGAGGATGAGGATAATGATAATGATGATGAAACGCCTATCAACGATTCTTCTGCTCGTCTTCTTTGCTGTGGCCTCGACTTCCGGGTTGGGCCAGGCGCCGCCCTCACCGCCCATCGTTTCGCCCGAGGTGCATGCCGACCATTCCGTAACCTTTCGGTTTCGTGATCCGAATGCAAAATCGGTTTTGCTCGCGCGCGAAGGCGTTGAGAAGCCAGCACCCATGCAGAAGGATGCGCAGGGCGTCTGGAGCGTTACGACGCCCCCACTCGAACCGGACTTCTACGGTTACTCCTTCGTGGCGGATGGAGTCCGTTTGATGGACCCTTCGAACTCACTGATCAAACCGAACCTGCTCTTTCCTCAAAGCATGGTTCACGTGCCCGGCCCTTCATCGCTGCCCTGGGAGATGAACAACGTGGCGCATGGAGTCATTCATCATCATTTCTATCACTCCGCTGTTGTAGGGGATGATCGCGATTACTATGTTTATACGCCGCCGGGCTATAACCCAGGGGCGGGTCAGCTCTATCCCGTGCTGTGCCTTCTGCACGGTTACAGCGACGGAGCGGACGCCTGGACAGCGGTGGGGCGTGCGAACGTCATTCTCGATAATCTGATTGCTCAGGGGAAGGTCAAGCCCATGATTGTGGTGATGCCTCTCGGCTATGGCGCGCCGGAAATCCTTAGGCGCAACGGTCTGGCGGCTTTCCATGATCCCAATCTGGTGAAACGCAACATGGACCGATTCGGCGAAGCCCTCCTCACGGAAGTGATGCCACAAGTGGAACAGGATTACCAAGTGTCAAAGGATCGCAACGATCGGGCAATCGCGGGACTCTCCATGGGAGGTGCCGAATCCCTCTACGTGGGCCTGAATCATCTGGATCACTTTGCGTGGGTAGGCTCATTCAGCGCAGGCGGGCTTGGGGAGGATTACAATGCGGAATTTCCATCGCTCAACTCCGGTGCTAATTCACAACTGCATCTTCTATGGATTGCCTGCGGGACAGACGACCGTCTCATCGCTCCAAACCGGAAGTTTCGCGCCTGGCTGACTTCCAAGGGGATTCGGCACACCGATATTGAAACACCAGGTATGCACACCTGGATGGTATGGCGCCGGAATCTTGCCGCTTTCGCACCACTCTTATTCCAGAGCCATACTCCCTGATGTTGTTTTACCGCGCTTTAAACGTGGCGCGCGTTGGCCTGGATTTTCGTCTGCTGTCCAGAGCAGCTGCGGAAAATCATCGGGATGACTTCAGCGCTCAGCAAGCAGCTTTCCAGGATCAGTGTGAAGGAGCTGGAGCGAGAATCTGAATACCGATGGTTGAGGCTGATCGCTGGAATCCAGAGTTTCTCCTCGCTGCGACACCCCCGAGAAAAGGGAAGTGGTCCGTTCACGTGAAGGCCCCGAAAAATTGTCTTATCCAGAAGAACCCTATACTAGGCTAGTGGTGTAGTTATACCGCTCCGTTTTGTCTCCATACCCATTGCTGCTTTCTCGCCCTGAATTTGCTCTTCGCTGTGTAAGTTTTTCCGGCCACAGAAGCGCTGATAACCTCCCATGGACATGTATGTGCATGAAAAACCGGCTCCAGGCGGAAATGGCCTGCGGTTTGCTGTTATTGAGTTTGTTACTCGTCTTCCCGACTGTCCGGAAGAAAGCAGGAGGGACAAGCTCATGGTGAAGCGGATCTGTTTAATTCTGGTCTTGTGGGGGTTGCCGAGCGCTGGGCTTAGGGCGCAACAGCCTTCCGGCAACCAAACCCAATCGACGAACCAAACTCAGGCTCACAATCAAGGATCCGTGCCGGTTTATCGCATCACGGTGGTGGGTCGCACGGTCAAAGCGATTAATTACCGCCATCTGAGTGGTTCGACGAAAATCGATTTCGTCGGCACAGCCCTGCTGGCGCAGGCTCACGGTACGGCCGAAGTGAGGAGTCGGGCTGGCGCAACGGATATCGATCTCGATTTGAAAAATCTGCGCCCGGCCACGAAGTTCGGTCCCGAATATCTGACTTACGTGCTCTGGGCCATCACGCCGGATGGCCGCCCGGTGAATTTAGGCGAAGTTCTGCTGAGCGGCGATCGCAGCAAGTTGCACGTCACCACGAGTCTTCAGGCTTTTGGCCTGATCATTACCGCCGAGCCTTACTTTGCCGTCACAAGGCCCAGCGACGTGGTGGTGATGGAAAACCAGATTCGGCCGGATACGGTGGGCAAGATCGAAGAAATCAATGCCAGATTTGAACTCCTGCGGCGCGGCCAATACACCGCAAACGCCAACGCTTCGGAGGTGACGCCTCTGACCATGAAGACCAAAACGCCGCTCGAACTTTATGAAGCCCGAAACGCGGTACGCATTGCCAAGTGGGCCGGGGCGGATCAGTATGCCTCCGATACCTTTACAAAAGCCCAGCAGGAGCTGGAGCAGGCTGAGGACTACCTGGCTCGAAAACAGGGAAAGCCGGTGCTGACTGCGGCGCGCGAGGCCACACAGACAGCGGAAGATGCGCGCGTGATTGCGTTGCGGAAACGGCGGCAGGAGCAATTGGCTAACGAACAGCGGGCGGCTGCGGAACGCGCCGCCGCCGCGAAAGCTCAGGCTGAGGTCGAAAAAGAGAGGGCTGAGCACGCCCGCGCGCAGGCGGAAGCGGCGGCGCGTGCGCGCGTGCAGGCCGAAGCAGCCCGCCAAGCGGCTGAAGCTCAGCAACAGGAGGCGCAGGCCGAAGCGGCTCGCGCTCAGCAGGCGGCACAACAGGCTATGGCCGAGAAGGAGCAGATGCGCGCCCGGCTGCTTCAAAAGTTGAACACCATTCTGCAAACGCGCGATACACCGCGTGGGCTGGTGGTAACTATGTCGGATGTGCTTTTTGCAACCGGCAAATATACGCTACAGCAGGATGCTCGTGAAAAACTCGCGAAAATGGCCGGCGTTCTGCTGACCTATCCTAACTTAAAACTGGAAATTGACGGCTACACGGATTCGACCGGAAGCGACAGCGTGAATCAGGAACTTTCTGAAAGGCGCGCGGATGCAGTCCGTGATTATCTGGCCCAGCAGGGTGTGCCAGTCAGTTCGATGGCTCCTGTGGGCATGGGAGCAACCAATCCCGTTGCATCCAACGAGACGGCCGCCGGTCGGAAACAGAATCGCCGCGTGGAGGTGGTCATTACGGGAAGCGCCATCGGCGCCCAGGCTGCCGCTGCGGTGCCGGCGGTTCAGAACCCATGAGTATGGAGGCTTGCCGGTGCGTTCCTGCTCAAACTCCCGCCACCCTCTCCCCCCATCAGAGGGGGAGAGGGCAGCCTCCGGGAAAAGGCGGTGATCAGGAGACGAATCCTGATCAATCCGGAGATGAAGTTTTGGGGGCGTCTTCGGCAGGTGAAGGCAATGAAGTGCAGAGTTCTGGTCGTGGATGACTATGCCCCTGAACGACAAGCCATGGCTGAGTTGCTCGATCTCTGGGGGTACCAGGTGGAGACTGCCGGGGATGGCTTGGAGGCTCTCGAAAAGATCTTCGCATCATCACCCGACCTGGTCCTTACCGAGTTATCCCTGCCTCTGATGAGTGGCATTGAGCTTTTACAGGAACTCAAACGTCGATCCCACATGATGCCTTTCATCATCGTCACCAGTGAAGCGGCGCCGTCTGAACAACATCAGGCTCTCGCGCTTGGGGCCTTCACGCTTCTCGAGAAACCCATCAATCCTGAACGACTGAAAGCCGAGGTGGAGAATTGCCTTCAGGCGGGGCAACGCCGCTCTTCGGAAGCCGCTGCCGGATGTGGTTCTGTAAAATAACTTCGGCCAGCCGTCCTTGGTCTGCTGGAAGCCATTCAACCTGAACAGATAATCTTGATTTTATCTGGCCTAGGTATATAGACTAGTCCAAGAGGACCAATTTGACTTCCGGTTTCCCTGCCAGGTCAGCCTCTTATGCCGAGAGGGGTCAAAGGAGACGAGGAGCGCCAGTCGTTTATTTGCAGATCGATCCCCCTTCGCTTCGCTTAAAAGGACGATGCTATCATCAGAATAGCTTCAACAACCTGCCATTCAAAGTCGAGTCGCGTAAAAATTTCAGGAACGAACCCTAAGGTATGTTAATTTTAATCCTATGTTTCATTATGTAAAACATCGGAAAAGGGTTTCACGATAGCCAAGACTGTAAGGAGCGCCGAGTTTGCGCAAAATTACGAGTGCACAGAATTCGCTGATTAAAAAGTTTCGACGAGCCTTGAGCGAAGGCATTACGCGCGAAGGCTTGATGGGTATCGAAGGGCCGTTGTTGGTCGAGGAAGCGCTTGAGACTTTGGCCCGAGGGGAGAGTCGGCTTGGCATTCGCAGCGTTCTTCTGGCTCATAGCGCAGTGGGCCGGTTTGAGGAATTACTGCGACAGCTTCCACGGGACGCCGATTTGGCCGAGATTCCTGACCGGCTCTTCGAGCAATTGTCGCCGACTGTAAATCCGCAAGGCATCGCTGCCCTCCTTGAAATTCAGCCGCCGGATCTCGCGGCTATCCTCAGACAAGAACCGGTTTTGTTGCTGATCCTTTGCGGATTGCAAGATCCTGGCAATCTTGGGACAATCCTCCGTACCGCCGAGGCGTTTGGCGCGAATGCTGTGATGACTCTCAAAACCACTGTAAGTCCCTGGAATCCAAAGGTGATTCGTTCAAGCGGCGGAGCCATCTTTCGGTTGCCACTGTTTCCGGGCCTTGAGGCGGATGGGCTGTTTGAGCGCCTGCGGTGCCAGCGAATCCAACTGATTGCAGCGGACCGGTCAGGGAATGCATCTATCTCAGATGCGGACTTCCGCAAATCGGTGGCATTTCTGATTGGAAATGAGGCTGGTGGGCTCGAGCGAGAAGTCCTTAAAAAGGCTGACTGCACGCTTAAGATCCCGATGCGGCCAGGCATTGATTCAGTCAATGCGGCAATAGCTGCGGGCATTTTTCTTTACGAAGCGGCGCGCCAGAGGGGATTGTGGTATTGATTCAATGACTCAATCAAGACGATGAGCTTATTTGAACCTCAGCCTCGCACGATTGAAACTTCAGGCGATCGTCCGCTGGCTGACCGCATGCGTCCTGAAACACTGGAGGATTACGTCGGGCAGGCTCACCTGCTCGGCCCCGGCAAACCCTTGCGGCAGAGGATTGAGCGGGATGAACTGGCCTCGATGATTCTCTGGGGGCCGCCCGGCTCAGGCAAGACCACGCTGGCCGTCATCATTGCCCACCGGACGCGCAGCGAGTTCATCAAATTTAGCGCCGTTCTTTCCGGCATCCGCGAGATTCGGGAGGTGATGGCCGCCGCTGAAAAATCGAGGCAATACGGCCGCCGCACCATTCTGTTTATCGATGAAATTCACCGCTTCAATAAAGCGCAGCAGGACGCCTTTCTGCCCTACGTTGAGCGAGGAGACGTTATCCTGATCGGCGCAACCACGGAGAATCCGTCGTTCGAAGTGAATTCCGCCCTGCTTTCGCGGGTGAAAGTCTATGTGCTTTCACCCCTTTCGACCGACGAAATCGAGACGCTCCTGAAACGCGCCTTGCGGGATGAAAAGAACGGCCTGGGCGGGAAGGGAATCGAAATCTCCGAAGCGCAATTGCGGCAGATTGCGATCTTCGCCAATGGTGATGCCCGCTCAGCCTACAACACCTTGGAAGCTGCGGCCGCCGCAGCTTCGCGCGATGAGGGCGGGCGCGCGGTGGTGACGGATGCCATTCTGGAAGACGCCATCCAACGCAAAATGCTGCTCTATGACAAGGCCGGCGAGGAACATTACAATCTGATTTCGGCTCTGCATAAATCCGTGCGCAACTCCGATGCGGACGCCGCGCTTTACTGGCTGGGCAGAATGCTGGAGTCGGGCGAAGATCCGCTTTACATCGCGCGAAGACTGATTCGCATGGCCTCCGAGGACATCGGACTGGCCGACCCCGATGCGCTCACAGTCAGCGTGGCGGCAATGCAGGCGGCCCATTTCATCGGGCCGCCGGAAGGGAACCTGGCTCTGGCGGAGGCCGCAGTGTACCTGGCGCTGGCACCCAAATCCAATGCGCTTTACGTGGGGTTCAATGAAGTGAGCAAGGACGCGCAGGAGAGCCTTGCCGAACCCGTCCCTTTGCACCTTCGCAATCCGGTGACGGGCTTGATGGCGAGCTTCGGATATGGCAAGGGATATCAATACGCTCATGATGCCCCCGACCATTTGACCGATATGCGCTGCCTTCCTGAAAGCCTTAAAGACCGGCGCTACTATCGGCCGACTGCGGAAGGATTTGAGGCAGAGTTACGAAAGAAAATCGAGGCCATTCGAGAGTGGAAGCGGAAGCACGAGAAACTGTAGGAGAACCTAATTTGTGAGCCTTGCAGCTTGTCGAATTCTCACCGCTGGCAAAGATCAAAAGCAGAGAGATTCCTGGCGGTTTACTCCCTACAGAAAAAAGGGCTGGCTTTCATGACCAGCCCCTCGACGTCTCAAGGCGGTTCCGTTCCGTTTTTGACATTGTGCCGAAAAGCTCGTGTCATTCCGAGCGAAGCAAGGAATCGCACTCTAAATAGAGTGCTTATGAGATTCCTTGCCGCCTTGGGCTCCTCCTCAGAATGACAGACTGACCGGGTGTTTCATCAACCCTGTCAGGAGGCGCGCTGAATTTTCGAGATGTGGATAGAGTTATTGGATGGATTCAGCGTCCCGACGATTCGCACCTCTTCACCGGCATATTTCTTGGCTTTTCGCTTATTGGAAATCTTGTAGGTTGCATGACTGCTCTTGTCGACGAACATCAGGTGCTTGCCTTGCTGCTCAATCCTGCCGGTGAAGACCTGTTGGGGTTGTTGCTGTTGTTGCTGCTGTGCTTGCTGCTGTTCGATCTGCTGCTGCTCCTCCGGCCCCATGGGTTGCTGAGGTTGCGGCTGCTGCTGAGGTACTGTGCCAGGGGTTGAAGGCACCTGTTGCCCCGGTACCTGTAAACCCGCCATGGGGCTTGCCACCAGGTTGGGCACAGTTCCCGAAGGGACAAACCAGGCAAACACTCCAAGCGCCGTTCCTAAGCTGAGGAGACGAAGTTTTTTCATCATAGCACCTCCGCAAAAAGTGAATTTCTTTCTCCCGCAGTGGAGGAGTCGTTTCCTCCGTTTCCCCAAACCTCGCGCACAAATTTCCTTCCTCACCTTTGCTTTTCGCAAATAGCGTGCCAAAAAGACAGGTTTGCCTGTTTAAGCAGGCTGCAAGCTATTCATTCATGGTGTTCTTGAAACGAAGCGCACAAAGAGAAAGGAGCAGGGGCAGATTATGAGAAGGGTCGTGAAATTCTAACCCAGCGCGGGTAAATTTTTCGGGTGAAGTGTTGCCATGGCGTGTGAAAGATGAAGAGAGGGTGAAGCAATCGTCATTCCGCCTCAGCGGAAAATCTCTTTCCGAAGATATCCGGAAGAGAGGTTTCTCTCGTGTGGGAACGACAACGTGCAAAGCGACAGCGCCTTGGGCTACGGCCAGAGATGGACGTGAATTGCCACAGAACCGAGTGGAATTCCGAATTTCAAACGGATTTCGTCAATAGACTGCTGTTGCCTCGATCTCAACCAGCATCTCTGGATCGACGAGACGCGCCACTCCTACAAGGCTGGTGGCGGGATGAATCTGACCGAAGAATTCGGCGTGTGCCTTGGCCACTTCCTGCCAGCGGTCAATCTGGGTAAGGTAAATGCGAGTCTGGACGACGTGTTCAAGACCCAACCCCAGACGCTTCAGGGCGTTTTCGATATTGCGGATCGCCTGCGTGGTTTGAGCATAGGCATCGCCGGGTGATAACACCTTGCCGGAAGGATCGGTGCCGGTGGTCCCGGAGACATAAACCACGTCGCCGGCCTGCACTGCGCGTGCATAGCCCGCCAGGGGTTCCCAGGGCGTTCCAGAAAATATCTTGTTCCGCTTAACCTTCATAGTCATCTCCTTTAAACCCTGGGGCCATTTGCAAGCGCAAGATTATGGTCCGGGTACATATCGAGCCGCGCTCACATGCAGAAATCGAAACAACCGCACGGCCTTCGGAAATCAATCCTTATCCAGTTTGATTCGGGCGCGCAGCTTTGACGAACCTGGATGTCAGGCCTTTCACTGAGATTGCGAGTAAGCTCCCAAGAATGACGAGGATTGTTGCCGCCTGCTTTCCCGGCAAATTATCCCTCCTTTTCAAAATACCGACGATGATTGCGCGCGGCAAGTGCTAATCTTCTTTTCCTTCTTTCCAGAGCCTCCCGGTAACGGCGTTGCTCTTCTTGTGTGCGCACGATCAGAGGCGGTACGAGCGTGGGTTTTCCAGATGCGTCCACGGCCACATAGGTGACAAAGGCGGAACTCGTCTGCCGCCGTTCTCCCTTGATGTAGTCCTCAAGATACACGTTCACTTCAACTTCCATCGAAGTTCTAAAAGCTCGGGTGACAAACGCCCGCAGCATCAGAATCTGGCCCACGCGGACCGGATGAAGGAAGTCCAGCCGGTCAACCGATGCGGTCACAACGTGAGACCGTGCGTGCCGATGGGCGGCAATGGCTCCGGCGATATCGATCAGGTGCATGACTTTTCCGCCCAGAATATTTCCCAAGGGATTGGCATCATTCGGGAGGACGACCTGAGCCATCTCAACTCGCGATTCACTGACAGTTCTTCCTTTGATTCTGGTCATTTTGCCTCAATCTTTAAAAGATGTTTACCCCTTAAACGATTGGGCTGATACCCGTGCGGCCACTTCTTCGACGCAACACGGGAAAACCGATTTTACCTCACATCATTTGATCAAATGACGGGTAAGAATGGATGCGGTTGTGGGCTAAGGGTATCGCTCGGCCAGAGGGTGATGGGTGAGCCGGTGGAAAAAGGCTGCCAAAAGCAGCAAGCCGCTGGCGAGGAGGAGCGCCGTAACGGGCTCTGGAGTGACGGTGATAGTCTCACCGAAAAACTCAAGAGCGAAATTGGAATTCCGGCAGGCGCCAGTGACATCGGCAAACTTGGGGCAGTCTCCGAAAAGGCCGCTTGTGAAATTTCCATTCCCCTCTTCCGCGAACGATCCTGAGTCAAGATTAGCCGGCGGCGTGTTATCCCATTCCGTCAGCACATAGAGATAGGCTCCAGGAGGAAGGATGTCGGCCAGCTCGGCATCGAATGATTCTCCCGTTGCGGGATCAGCCGGCAACGTGAATAAGGAAGGGTTATCGCTGCTATTGTTGTTATTGAAATCGAGCAGCGCGCCGGTGGTGAGATCGAAGAGCGAGAGGACAGGATCAAAGCCGCCGCTGGGCACGGTGTTTCCGCAGAAATCCACCCCACCCGGATCGCTGGCTGTCCCGGCGTAACTGGTGGTTTGCGCATAGACCAGAGTTGGTTGCTTCAGAACAAACGTGAATGCCGCAGCATTATCGTCGCGGGTGAATGAACCGGAAGCGCAAGCCACAAATGCAGAGGCTTTCGTGGATGAAGCTGCCGCAAGAGACAGGATCATCACCAGCGCTCCGGACAAAAGGCAGAATCTCAAGCTGTGACACATCGTCATCATCCCTTCTTCCTGAGGCTAGAAAATCAACAGCAGGAGTACAGTGTGTTCAGCATTGGCCTGAAACCCCGACCCTCACCGCAATGCTGCGGGCGCAGGGCAAGGATTATTGGAAAGAATCCGACGGAAATCTTCATAAAGTGAAACGCTGCCGCCCTTGCTGGTTGCATAAACAAGGGGTACCAGGCTTCCAAAGGCGGCTTGAGGGCTGCCACCGAAATCATTTGTCGTACCCGGAATATAATCTCCACCCAGTTGCCAAAAGCAAACACCGCCCAGGGTAGTTGTTGAGTAAAACGGGTAAAAGCTTGCACGCGGCGGCGGATTGACGCAGCCCTCACCCGTCCGCTGGTTGCATGCCGGGTGGGTGGCGTATTCGATGCCGGGCAGGTCTGTCTCAAACCCCACCTGGCTGTAGTTCTCGAGGCCGTTTGGACCGCGGAACAAGGGGCTCATCAGGCGAATGGGCGTGGGGTGAACCCGGAAATCCTCGTCTGCGTTCCGAAATGTCCCGGGCCAGTTGTTCTGATATGACACGCCGTCAAAATCAGTCTCGGTGGTGGTGCAGCCGCCAATCTGGATGAAGGGTGGAGGCGGGAAGCCCTGAAGCGAGGGAGTGAGGCAAAGCGCGTCATCGGCGTCCAGGCCGTCGCCATTATCCTTGTCGTTCACCCCAGCCTGGGTGCAATTCAGTGTTTGAGCATTGGCTTGGTCACAATATTCAAAATGCCCGATCTCGTCGGAGAACGCCGTATTGTAAGAATGCGCCGCCCAGGGCACGCGCGTATGCACCGTAGAGGTACTGTACATGGGATGAAAGCTATAAGGTCTTACAGAACAGGTCTTCGCATTCGGATCGAAAACAACCTGTCCAAATCCATTCTGAGCGGATGCCGTCATCGCGCCGGAAGCCCCAGTGGTCAAGTCATTCAGCGTCACGCGTAGACCCTGGGAAGTATCCCGCAGGACGACCACAACAACGTCGCCCGGGTTCATGGTTAGCACCTGGCTGAGATCGTATCGGGATACAGAGGATGGAAAGGCAATTCCCAAAGGGTTAGGCGGAAACAGCGGAATGCCATCCCGCGTGATGAAGGCGAAATTCACACTCTCCGGGCTCCCCCCAAAGTCGTTCAGACAATCTGGGTTGTTTTCCTGAGTGAGGCTTTCGCCGTCACTGTCAATATTGATTGCAACCAGCCACTGCGAGGCGTCAATCAAATAGGGCGTATCCACCCAGCCGGGAGGGTAGAACTGTAATTCCAGGAAAGCCGTGCCGGGATGATGGCCAATGTAATGAGGGTCTGCCGCATCGGGGCTGTCGTAAATATTGCTATCGCTGTCGGGCATGCACACACTGGTGTAATTGGGATAAGATTGAGTGTCACAAAGCGCCATCCCAACCCAGAAAGATGGATAGAGTTGAAAATTAAAAGTTCCTCCCGTGCCATCCTGTAGAGGGGGAGTGGGAGGATCGGAGGGCAGAATGATCCGGTAAACGCCGGTGTTGCCCGCTCCCGGCACGCTGGAATAGAAAATCAGAGACGGCTCATCGTGACCGGAATACCTCCATCCGGAGATATAGCGCTTCCCGAGCTCGGTACAGAGGCCGGTGTTTAAGGCACAGTCAAGTAATTTCGACCCCAGCGGTGAAGGCTGAATGTCTGGACGCGATGACTTGGAGCGGACAACCTGGGCTAATGCCGCTTCTCCCCCAAGTAGTGCCACCGCAGCCAGCAAAAGCCACGTTTTCTTGCGCATCGTTCCCCTCCCCCGGCAGGTGTAGAGCCTGACAAAACCTGCCCGTGATTGGAATGCACATCGAGTGGGAAATTAATGGTAATGATCGTCAAAGTCAAGGGCTTTTTGGCTTGGTGCCCCAAGCTTCAGACCTCTTGGCCGGAGCGGGGACGAGGTCGCCCAGGCTGAACCGTAGATTGATCGAAGGTCAATCCACTGCGCAGGGTCGGAAACCCATGCAATGCATCATTTAGAATTCTTTCCTGACAGTTTGTGTTTTGCATTCCGCTGCTTCATCAGGTTTTGTCACATTACTGAAAACTCGCCATGGCCTGTCATCCTGACGCCTTGCTGAGCATGGCGGAAGGGATCCGGTATTTGGAAGATCAGACCAATGCAGGGATTCTACCTTCGTTTCACTCAGAGCTTCATTCATGAAAGCCAAAAAACCGCCCCGGCTCATCAGAATGACACCCTCTCCGGAGGAAAACCTTAACCATTTTCTTCTTGACAAGGCCGAGCAAGTCGATTAATGTCCCATCGTAAACGTTCACGGTCATTATCTGGCAGGTGGCTGAGAGAGCCCGGGAACGTGCCACTCGGGTAAGTAGCGGAAAACAGAGAATCTGAGTTGTTTTGAGATGAGAAGCAGATACCACACCAGTGATCTGTCCGTTGAATTCTTTACAGTGAATGATGGTGACGACGCTGACCATCCCTTTGCTGGTCCTCAGAAAAGAAGGGGAAAATTCCCTCACGGATAAAAGAGGGGCAAGGGAGTGGTTGTTGTAAGAATTCGCTGGGGCAGGAAACTACGCTCAGCGCGGCAAAATCCATTTTGTTGGCAATCGCCACAAGGAGATGACCATGCGACAGCCTGAAAGGATTCTCCGTCACATTATTCTGGTTTTCGGAACCCTCTTGCTGGCATTTACGGCGCTCTGGGCACAGGTAGACACGGGCTCGATTGGAGGCGTCGTAAAAGATCAAAGCGGTGCTGTGATTCCGCATGCGCGAGTCACTCTGACCAATGAGGAAACGTCGTTTTCCATCAGCACCGTCACCGATGCGGACGGCAGCTACACGTTTACTCCTATCAAGATCGGGGTGTACACCGTTTCGGCTGAGTTTCGTGGCTTCCAGAAGGCCACGCATGTGCATATTCGGGTGAACGTGCAACAGCAGGTGGTTGTCAATTTCACGCTTCAACCCGGCCAAGTGACGCAGACCATCATGGTGACGGCTGCGCCTCCGCAGCTTCAGACTCAAAATGCTTCAACCGGACAGGTGGTGGGCCAGCAGGAAGTGAACAATCTTCCCTTGAATGGCCGCAATTATACGTTCCTTGCCCAACTGGCCGCAGGAGTGAATGCCCAGAATCCGAGCGGGCGCGGGCTGGAGGGCAATGGAAGTTTTGTGGCGAATGGAATTCCGCCGACGGAGAATAACTACATTCTCGACGGCATCGATAACAACAATGACTCGGTGGATTTTCTGAACGGCGCAGCCTACGCCATCAAGCCCCCCGTGGATGCGATTGCGGAGTTCAAAATTCAGACCAGCGATTTCAGCGCCGAGTTTGGCCGGGCAGGCGGTGCCGTGCTGAATGCAACGACGAAGTCCGGCACCAATCAACTGCATGGCGATGCCTGGGAGTTTTTGCGTAACAGCGGTCTTGATGCGGCCAACTTCTTTGAAAACGCTTCGAACGAACAGAAAGGGGCCTTCCGCCAGAACCAATTTGGGTTTACTTTGGGCGGCCCGATTGTAATTCCCCGGGTTTACAATGGCCGCGACAAGACATTCTTCTTTGTGGATTATGAGGGAACGCGCATCCGACAGGCGGAGCCTCAATTGGTTTCCGTGCCCACAGCCACTGAGCGGTCAAGTGGTTATACGGATTTGCAGGACCTGATTACAGGCCAGAGCGGTACGCGATCTGATCTCCTGGGGCGAACATTTCCGTTGGGCACTGTATTTGACCCGGCCACCACTCGACAGGTCACGGCAGGACAAATAGATCCTGTGACTGGGCTTCAGGCCTCAGGCACGGGCTACGTCCGCGATCCTTTCTATCAAGGCAGCCTGGTGGGAGTCACGAATTTCACGTCGTCTGCGCAGGAGGCTCTGCTCAATCTTCTTCCCGCTGGACGATTTGATCCGAACGCGATCAAGTTGCTGAACCTTTATCCCGACCCCAACCTTCCCGGGTTGTTCAATAACTACGCCACTGACCCTTCCATTCGCAACGATACGAACCAATTTGATGCGCGCGTCGATCACAACTTCAGCAGTAAGGATCAGATTTTTGGCCGCGTGAGCTACGCCAATAATCCGGATTTTGTCCCCGGACCGTTTCGAAACACTGCCGACGGCAGCAGCTTTTCACAAGATGACTTCCTGAATATCAGCATCAATACGGTCTTAAGCGAAACGCATACCTTCAATCCCACGACGATTAACGAGTTTCGGCTGGGCTTCAGCCGTCTGACCACAGACCAACTCCAACCTTTTGCCAACACGCTGGGCATTCCGGAGCAATTCGGGATTCAAGGCATCCCACAGCTTCCGAAGAATGGCGGCTTGCCCAAAATTGATATCGCCGGTCTTGCATCGATGGGACCTGCCGCCTTTGTTCCTGGGAAACGTGTCAGTGATACGTCGCAACTGACTGAGAACCTCACCAAGATTTATGGCTCTCATACCTTCAAAGGCGGATTCGAGATGCAGCATTTGCGCTTTCCCTGGTTTGCACCCGCCTGGCCGCGAGGCGAGTTTGACTTCGGCGGAACATATACGGAAGTGCCTTCAGCGGGAGGCGGCAGCACGGGGCTGGCACAATTGCTCCTTACCCCTGCGGCTTCAACCGTCCCTAATGGGTTTAACGACGTCGGGGGAGCAGACACGGTGTTCGCCTCGAACTTTACCGGCCCCGATGACCTGCGCCACTATTACGGCGCCTATTTTCAGGATGACTGGAAAGTTACGCCGAAGTTAACTTTGAACCTGGGCCTGAGATGGGAATTCTTTGGCCAGGTTGTTGAGCGCTATGGCGCGCAGGCCAATATGATTCCGGGAATCCCGGGAAGTGGCGCCGAATATCTCATCACTACGCGGCGTCAGAACACACCGCTTTCACCCTCATTTCCGGCCACACTCACGAAGGATGGCATCAAGCTGGCCTACAGCAACACGCCCGGTTTGACCAATACGCCGCTGAATAACTTCGGGCCTCGCTTTGGTTTTGCCTATCAGCCTACTCACAAGCTTGTGGTGCGTGCCGGCTACGGGCTGTTTTACGCCGGATTTACCGATATTGGTGGCTCGCCGGATATCGGCTCTAATTATCCGTTCTTATTCAACTTCTCATTCTTTGCCCCGGATCCGGCCCATCCGATCACCTATCCTGGCGGTGAACTGGGGATATTGGAAAATGGGCTCGTGGGAATTCCTTTGAGTCCTGCTTTCGTAAATGCCGAAGGCTTGGGTCTTGAAGGCCTGCAGACGAATTATAAGACCCCTTACACCCAGGAATACAATTTTGCTTTGCAATACCAGTTGACACCCAACCAGACATTTCAGATCGGGTATGTGGGAAATAATTCCCGCCATCTTGAAACGGATGCGGGTTTAAACTCAACAAGTGAGATTCTGCCTCCGAATATTAATCCCCAACTTTATGTTCCTTTCCCTGATTTTGCGCGCGGCGCCACCTACGTCACAACACAAGGAAATGATTATTACAATTCGTTGCAGGTTAACTTTGAGCGCAGGTTCAGCGGAGGCTTGACGCTTCTGACGAATTACACTTGGTCCAAATGCCTGTCAGATATGCACGATTTACTGGGCCTCAACAGCAACCAGGGCGGATATCGCGCGCCTTACCTTCCCCATTTTGGCATTCAGGCGGATTATGGCCTCTGCGGCTTTGACGTGCCCAACGTGTTTCACCTGAGTGGTTCGTATCAGCTTCCCATTGGAAACGGTCAGCACTTCCTCCGCAGCAGCAGCGGCATCGTCAATCAAGTGTTAGGTGGCTGGACCATGAACTGGATTTTGACGTTGGAAGATGGCTATCCGGGCACGATCGGATGCCCCATCAGCACCACAGCGAATTTCGGTTGTAACGCACTGCTCGTGCCAGGAAAGAACGTCGACGCTGGTCCACATGACGTAAACCAATGGCTGAATCCAGCCGCTTTCGCCAGCCCACCGGTCGCGGCGACGATAGGTCAGACGGACTATGCGCCTCTGGGGGGCAGGCCGACGCAGTACCTTGGGCCCGGCTTCCACCGCCTGGACTTCTCTCTGTTCAAAGAGATCCGGACGTCGGATACCACTCATCTTGAGTTTCGCACCGAGATCTTTAACATTACGAATACGCCGCAGTTTGGCTTCCCATCGTTCACAGATTTTACAAATACATCTACATTCGGACGAATCACTTCGTTGCGGGATGGCGCAAACGATCCGCGCGAGATCCAGTTTGCGTTGAAATTCTACTGGTAGGTTTAAATGCGACGGCCCATATTTTGCGGGTTCTTACTGTTTAGCGTTTTTTGCTTCACAGCGTGCCATCGAAAACAACAGAAAGGGACGGACTTCATCAGGATTGACGGGCGTGGCAGCGGCCGGATTTTTCAAGGCATCGGCGGCGTCAGTGCGGGAGCTTCCTCCCGCCTGCTGATTGACTACCCCGAGCCTTATCGCAGCCAGATTCTGGATTATCTTTTCAAGCCGAATTATGGTGCTTCGCTTCAGCACCTTAAAGTCGAAATCGGCAGCGACGTGAACTCGACCGATGGCTCAGAGCCCAGCCACATGCGCACTCCTGAGGATCAGAACTACAAGCGCGGCTACGAATGGTGGCTGATGGAGCAGGCCCGGAAGCGGAATCCCGAAATCATTCTTGATTGCCTGGCCTGGGGCGCACCGGCGTGGATTGGCCATGGGCATTTCTTTTCCCAGGACATGGCGAATTACGAGGTTCGTTTCATCCAGGGAGGACAGAAAGCACATCATCTTGACATTCAGTATGCGGGTGTCTGGAACGAAAAGAAGCCTGAATTCAGCTACGTGAACCTGCTGAAAATGGATTTCCAGAACGCCGGGCTTTCCACGAAGCTGGTCTGTTGTGATTTATATCCTGCCGAAGACCAATGGCAAATGCTTGACGCTATGAAGAACGACGCCACGCTGCGCGATTCCATTGATGTTGTCAGCGTCCATTATCCTCGCGTTAAAGGAAAAATGACTGCTCCCAAGGCGGCGAAACAGATGGGGAAACCTCTCTGGTCGAGTGAGGATGGTCCCTGGCGTGGAGATTGGAAAGGCGCTGAGGAGCTTGCCAAGATCTACAACCGAAACTATATCGATGGCCGGATGACAGCGACCGAAATCTGGAGTCCCGTCACATCCTACTACGACGTTCTTCCCGTGCCAGGCTCCGGGTTGATGTACGCCAATACGCCATGGTCCGGACACTATGAGGTACAGCCCGCGATTTGGGCCACGGCGCAAACGACCCAGTTTGCGCAACCGGGCTGGCGATATATCGACAGCGCCTGCGGTTATCTGAAAGGCCAAGGATCGTTTGTGACGCTGCGCTCGCCCCGTTCGGGCGATTACAGCGTGATTATCGAAACTATAGACGCCACCCAACCCCAGTCGGTGAGCTTCCGGGTGACAGGAGGGCTTTCAGGCGGCACGGTCCACGTTTGGGAAACAAATTCTACGAAAATGTTTGGACATGTCAAGGATGTCACGCCGCAGAATGGCTCATTTCGCATGTTACTCGATCCGGATGCGATCTATTCGCTGACCACAACCACAGGGCAGGGCAAAGGCGAGGCCAAGCCGCCGCGGGCGCGGCCCTTTCCGCTTCCCTACAGCGAAAATTTTGAACGCACCGAAGAAGGCCAGGCGCCGCGATATTTTTCCGACCAGGATGGAGCCTTCGAGGTGTGGCATTGCACCGCGAGATCAGGCCGTTGCCTTTTCCAGGTGATTGATAAAATGCCGATTCCATGGGACGGAACGCCCGATCCTTACACCCTGCTGGGCGACGTGGATTGGGCGGACTACCACGTAAGTGCGGATGTCCTGATGGAACAGCCCGGACATGCCAGCGTTTTGGGCCGTATCGACTCCGCCGATAACTTCAAGGACGCCAAAGCTTTATGGCCGAGCGCTTATATTCTGAATGTCGAACAGAACGGGCAATGGCAGCTTTTGAACGCAAAGTATAAAGCGCCCACTACGACACTCGCTTCCGGCTCTGCTTCCTTTCCGCTCAATACCTGGCATCATCTGGGACTGAGTTTTAAGGGCTCTGCGATTACGGCTTCGATTGATGGCAAAATCGTGGCGCGCGTGAGTGACACAACCCATGTGCATGGCATGGTGGCAATCGGCTCGGGATGGAACCGAGCTGAATTCGATAACTTTCAAGTGCAGCCTGAACGGCAGTGACGAATGATAAGTGAAGATTGACAAGTAAGGATCGATTTCGGCGCTTGGATCTTTTCCTCTTTACATGTCACTTTTCACTCATCACTGACGTTCATTAATGGTCTTGCGCTCACGGACCTCCATCTGTAACACGCAAATCGTCTCGGCTGCTGGACTTAACTCCAAGTCCCACACTGGCATCACGGCAGATCCCTGATAGACACGTTCAAAGCCTGATTCTGACTGAGAGATCGTCTCAATGGGTGCAATCCACCAGCATTTTGCTGAAGGGGCATCGAGGTTGATTTCCAGGCGCGTCCATTCATCCACCAGCGAGAGCTGTGATCCAGGAATCTCGCCCTGGAATTCCAACGGGTGGTGCAAATCGCCAACCTTAAAGTATCGATCCGGGCTGTCGGGCGCGAGCAGGTTAATCACCATCTCCATGCCTAGCGCCCAGCACGCCAAGGCTGGGCTTGGGGAGGAGAAGCGCAGCGTGCATTGAGTTCGCCAGATGGAATCCTGAGTGCTGGTTTCAAAAATCTTCGCGGCACAAAGGTTCAGTTCACGCTGTGCGAGCCACGCAACTCCCTCATATTGCAACTCAATTGTTGCCGGAGCCTTGGCCCAGCGGGTCAAAAGCCATGGATCGCGGGCAAGCCCCACGTACTCATCCAGGTTGAGATGATCAAAATCCTGCCAGGTTTTCTCTCGCGGAAAAAGATAGGCGCGAAATGCGTGACGGGCGTAACGGTCGTAGCGAAGCAGCGCAGCCAGGTTCGACTCCTTATTTCGGATCAGGTCATGAATGGAAGCCGGCGTGCCGCCTGATGTGCTATGTTCATCGGCATGCTGCTGAACCAGCCGATGATAAGCTTCGGGGCGCCGCGCGAGCGAGTTGATTAGCTCGATGCTTCGCGGCTTGAAGCGCAGGCTTGAGACAGTGCCGCCATCCCCCGGCCGAATCACCAGCCCAAAAGCCGGATGATCTACCAGGACTTCTTCCTGGCCATCCACGTCAAAGTCTTTCGCTTCGATCCGGGTGCCGGAGTTTGACCCTTCAATCCGGTCAAGAATGCTCTCGGCCTGGATCAGGTGATGGAGAATGGCGCTGCGCAAATGTGGAGCGTAGAGACCACCGAAAATGCCATGCCAATAAGCGTCATTGCACTGGGAGGCCAGCAAGTGATGGTAAGCTTCGCTCAGCAATTCGCTCTCGCGGCTCCCAGGTGCCACGACCCGATTTATCTGATGCCAACGGCGGCAGATTCTCAGCATCAGTTTGTGATTCTGGTTCGCCTCCGGGTACTTGCTCAGGAAATTCAGCCACTGCCCGCCGCGAAGGAAGCGGAGAAACCGCTGCCCGTCAGGCATCTGGCGCGATTGATGAAAACATTCTTCGAGCGCCTGAGAGGCCACGGGCGGCAAGGCCCAAGTCATCATTTCCGCATAACTCGCGGTGGGCAGATAGACTCTGCGAGTTGGTCTTTGCCGGGTGAGGTAGTCTGAAAGCGTGATCACTTCAAGCCAGCCATGAGCTTCCTCAAGAGCGTGAAAGAAAGCGTCAAGCCAACCGTGGGTGTAGCAGTGGTCGAAAGTGCCGGGCCACACGCCGAACTTCTCGCAGTCATCCCCTACCGCAAAAAGCGCGGAGGATTTGTGGAGACCTTCGCGCAGGATTGCCAGTGTCTCGTGCGGCTCACGAAACGGAATGGTGTAGCGGAGCGACTGAAGGCTCGGGACCAGTTTGAGAGGGAGCCCGGCATCCTCGGTTAGATAGGGCTGGTGCAGTTCGCCGGACTCAAGGCCCGCTGCCAGAAAATGCGTATCATCGAGGACTGTGTATTCAATTCCAGCTTCGACCAGGGGTGGAATCAGATCCTGCTGCCAGACGCGCTCCGTAATCCAGGCTCCGCGCGGCGTCTGGCTGAAATGCTTGCGCAGAAAATCAGACTGCCGCCGAATCTGCGCCACTTTTTCCGCATCGGGTATTCCCGCGAGAATCGGCTCAAAATAACCTCCGCCCATATGCTCAATCTGGCTTCTTTGGGTCAATTCCAACAGGCGTTCCATGAACTCCGGATGACGTTCTGCAAGCCATTCGAGGAGGGTTCCTGAATAGTGTAAACTGAGCCGAATGTGCGGGTGACGTTCCAGAACGTCGATGAAAGGCTTATAAGACTTTTGGAATGCTTCTTCGATGACATGATCGAAATTCCCGACGGGCTGGTGGGAATGAATGACCATGGAGAACGAGACTTTGTTGGGCATGGGGCCTTCGATGCGGGGAAGCCCGCGATTTTCCAGACCTGAAGTTTTATTGTAGCAGGTTGCGGAAACCATTTTGGAACACGGTCATTGGGTTGATTCATTGCTCAATCACTCGTCACTGATCACTGTTTCTGATTTCTTGGGATGATAGTGTCTCCGACGATTTTTTCAATCACACGTCAGAAATTGAAAAGGAGGAGAGCTTGGACTTTCGCTCACTGCTTTCCTATTGTGAATCTCAATTGAGAGAAATGCTCGAATGCTTGCGTCAGGCTGTTGAGATCGAGTCCCCCAGTCATTCCCAGTCTGCCGTCAATAAGGCTGGGGCATTTTTTGCGCGTGAACTGCGGCAAGTTGGGGGGAAAGTCACCGTGCATCGCCACCCAAGCGCCGGGTCCGCAGTGACTGCAGAATTCCGGGGTGTTGACCGAAGCCAAAAACCCATTTTGCTGCTGGGTCACTCCGACACCGTCTGGGAGTGCGGCACATTGGCGCGCATGCCTTTTCGAATTCAAAGAGGGCGCGCGTATGGCCCCGGTATTCTGGACATGAAATCCGGTATTGTATGCGGTCTTTGGGCTTTCCGGGCGCTTCGTGCCTTTAAGATAACGCCTCCCAGCCCAGTGCGGTTCTTCCTCAACTCTGATGAGGAAATAGGTTCTATAGCCTTTCGCTCGCAAATTCTGGCGGAAGCCCGCCGGGCGCGCGCCTGCCTGGTCTTGGAACCGGCGGCGGCAGGCGGGGCGCTCAAGACTTCTCGAAAAGGGGTGGGTGAGTTTCGAATCGACGTTCAGGGGCGTTCCGCACATGCGGGCATCGATCCGACTTCGGGCGTAAATGCTATCAATGAACTTGCTCGCCAGCTTTTACGCATCGAGAGATTTGCCCGGCCGAAAACGGGCCTTACCATCAACGTCGGCGTTATTGAAGGGGGCACGCGTCCCAACGTGGTGCCTGAATCGGCCTCGGCGTGGTTGGACGTCCGCATCCCTCGGCTGCGCGATGGCGAGCGAATCGAGCGCAGTTTACGCGAGCTGAAACCTTTTCTACGTGGTGCAAAACTTCGGGTGAGCGGTGGCATCAACCGTCCGCCCATGGAACGTCGCATGGCGGAAGGACTGTTTCGGAAGGCGCGAGATCTGGCTTTACAACTGGGTTTTCATCTGGGCGAAGCCTCGACCGGAGGGGGGTCGGATGGGAATTTCAGCGCAGCGCTTGGCATCCCGACCCTTGACGGATTAGGGGGTGTGGGTGACGGAGCGCATGCCCTGGATGAGCATATCCTGATTCGGGAGTTGCCGCGACGCGCAGCTCTGTTGGCTGCTTTGCTCTCGGTGATCTGACAGCGTTGCCATTCGTCCCAATCGGAAAAAGCTGTCCATCAGGTGGTTGGATAGAACAATTTCCCGCCTCGCACCGTGACAACCGGCGCAAGCTTATGGGTTCCGGCGCGGGTTTTGCCATCGGAATCTGTGAAAGTGAAATGTCCTTCCTCAATTTTCAAGATGCTCACATCACCTTCCGCGCCTGGTTTCAGGGTACCGATTTGTGCGCCGAAGGGGAAAACGCCCGCCGCATTCTCTGTTGTCCTGCGGACAACTTCCGGAAGGCTGAGACCCAGCAGGAGAAATTTGGACATCGTCGTCAGCATGTCGTAAACCGGACCGTTGACATTGGCTGTGTAAAGATCGGTTGAAATGGTATCAGGTAGGAAGCCCTGCTCAATGCACTTCTGCGCTATCCCCCAGGAAAAGCTCCCCGCGCCATGGCCGACATCAAAAAGCACGCCACGCCGTCGCGCATCCAGCACTTCCTCTCGTATTTTGCCGGCCTCATCCAGAAGCCCATGAGGATGGCTATTGAAGGAGTGAGTCACAATGTCCCCTTTTTTCATGAGAGACAGGAAATCTTTGAGGGGCGAATAAGACCCTCCGATATGGATCATCAGTGGTAAGTGAGCCTCGTCGGCAGCCTCGCGGGCGCGTTTCATGCCTTCCACATCGTTCGGTCCGGTATATTGTTTGGAAAAGCGAATTTTGAAGCCTACGATCACGTCCTGATTTTCTCGGGCGCACTGGACAGCGAGTTGCGGAACACAATAACGAAGATCTTCCAGTTCGCCCATGTTGGGCGTGCTTCCGGCCACCATGCCGATGGAAACAACGTGAAGCAGGGCGCGAATGCGCGTAGCGGCACGTTCGATGTTGTAACGGCGAAAAGCGGGGAAAGTAAAGGCGCCCGAAGTTCCGGCGTCAATCACCGTTGTAACGCCCTTCCGCACGCAGTGCGGATCAGCCTCGATGCCGTAAGGCCCGACAAAGGGAAAGACATGGGTATGAAGATCGATCAGCCCGGGTGTGACAATGTTGCCCTCGGCGCGGATCACCTGGCGCGCATGACCTGCCGGAATGTTCGTTTCAAGACGGGCAATCTTGCCGGAATGAATTGCCACGTCTCTCGTTCCGTCAATCTGTTGAGAGGGGTCAATGACCCTTCCACCTTTGATCAGCAGATCGTATAAAATCACGCCGCGATTTCTTTGCAACGAATCGACGGTGGGATCAGCCTCAAGAGGCGCTGAACTTGCCAGGAGAGAGGTTCCCATTGTCATGAGCGCATCTCGCCTGGTCATCATTGCCGATCGATTTGAGGTCATGGAAGTCGTGTGCTGCTGACTGATCTGCGCCTGGAATTATACGGCAAATCGATCAACTTTCAAATTCCAGGAGCGTGACGCCGCCGGGGGCGAGCGTAACGGACACTTCCGTCGAGCGACCTCCAGCCACTAGGCTTTTGTCTGGTGGCGGAAGCTCCGCCGCCTGCTGCAATTCGCGGATTTGCTTCATGGAGGGATATTGCGGACTGCCCATCGACTGATAGGCTGCAAACGCGGAGCCATGATCATCGTCGACAGACGTGACGGAGAGTCTGTTGCGATGGCCGAGGTTTTGGACGACTAGGCGTAACGAAAGCGGTTGGCCGGGCTTCGGCTTTCCTCTCTGATCGCGGCGCGTCAAATTCCAGACCATTACGGCGACCGAATCATCCGCACGGCGAGTAGCGATTAGAGGCCCTTCACTGGATGCGAGACGCTCATGTCCGAGGCGGTGGAGAAGCGTAAATGCATGAAAAGAGGGTTTGGGGATGCGGCGCATTGCGATCATGCCGTAACCGCCATAAAAAATATTCTGGGCCACGCCTTGTTCCTCAAAGACGTCGCTGAAGCACCAGTACGACATTGCGTCCACCAACCCTGAACAACGATGAAGCGTGTGCGCGATGAAGGCAGCGTTGAACGATGTATCGGTGAGGGCAGGGTCATTCATGAACGTTGAATTCCATTCCGTAATGTAAATGGGAAGGTGAGGCATATCGGAGGAACGCACCTGGTTCTTCACTTTTTGAAGCGCCAGGGGAATCACATCTTCCAGGGCGTAGTGGGCGTCGTGACCAAAGACCTTATTTTGCGGGTCATTGGCGTAAATGTGTGTACTGAAGAAATCGAGTGGGACGTTATTTTTGGAGCAGTATTCGATGAAGTCCGGCGCCCAGGCTGCCTCTGCCGTCGCGGGTCCGCCCACGCGCAATCGCTTATCGACCGCTTTCAGAGTGGTGGCTGTGTGGCGATAGAAATCAAAATACTGCTCCTGCGTTCCCGCCCAAAAGTCAATGTTGGGCTCATTCCAAACCTCAAAAAGCCAGCGGCTGAGTTCGGAGCCTCCATAGCGGAGAAAGAGGTGACGGGCGAACGCGGTGACCATTTCCGACCAAGCCTGAATATCTTTGGGCGGGGTTACGTTGGCCTTGTACCAGAAGATCGTTTTGTTGCCGCTCGCCAGAACTTGGGGCATAAAGCTGAGTTCGACAAAGGGTCGTACGCCAACTTCGAGCAGACTGTCGTAAATCTGATCGACGTATTGAAAGTTATAAATGACGTCGCCGCGCGGAGTGACGCGGCATACCCCGACTTCGTCATCGAAGATGCCATGGAAGCGCACGGAATCGATGCCGACTTTCTGGTGAACCATCTTGAGATCTTCCTGATAGTCAGCACGCAGCGCCAGAACCGCTCGGCCCGAGCCAACCATGGTTTCCCAGTAGTGTGGAAAGGGGCCCACCACACGGTGGGCATCAATGGTGAGTAAGGAGGAGCCTTCCGGCTGGGGGCGCTGCGGGGCCGAGGAAAGTTCTTGACTTTCCTGCCCAGCAAGAACTTTCTCCCCCGAAGCGGCCAGCGCAGCGGCGCTCATGGAAGATATAAATTGTCGGCGATTTAGCACGGCAGTAACCCTCCCTGATTTGATCCGACCTGGTTCATCGATGATTCCTCTCGATGTGAAAGGCGGCTCTCTGCCGCCGGTTCAGAAGCGCTTGGTTGCGGCTCAAGATTGCTGGCGGGCAATTCCAAGTGGAAAGTGTCATTATAAGTGTAATTTGGATAAGCCCCAATCTCGCATGGCCCGGTAACGCCCCACAGCTCCCTGGAAGTTATACTCTCGTTTGAGGTGCACTAAGTCCAACGCATGTTGGATGCTGCGGTTGCGCATAAACCAATGCCAAACGCTGCCTGTGGCCAGATTCTCAGCGCTGAGAAGTGTGATCCCGGTATCAATGGCGATCACATCGGGGTCCACCCATCCGATTGTAGGGTTGAAGGCATCCACAAAACCGTATCGGCTATAAATATCTTTTCCAAAACGTGCTTGCATTGTTTCTAGGGCTGTCAGGCAGATTCGAGGCAGAAACATGAGTGATCCGCCCGGAGCGCAAGGGACTACGGTGCCATCGACGATGAAGGGCTCCGTGGGGGCTCCCCAAACCATATAGCCATTTGGCCCGTCCGAGGCCGTGATGCCCCAGACGTTCTCAGAGTAACTCTTGGGGAAAACCCGCCGGAGTGAGATGCAAAAAGCGCGATTGGCTTCGGTGGCAATCATGGAGTTTTGGAAAAAATCCACATTCGAAGGCGGCTGGTCGCGGCGCCCGCGAAAGTCTACCCAGGCCTGGGCATATTGTTGTGTAAACAGTGGACCTTCACCGACGTAAGTATAGCCCGCAAAATGGACTTGTGGGCGGCGCCACGCATACCAGGAGTTGGCTGATATTGGATGGGTTGGGGAGCCGATAGCCAGCAGATAGAGCAGCATAAGTTCACTGTAGGTGTCCCATCGTTGGTGAAGAAAGCCATGCTCAGGAGTCCAGCCGTGTGAGAGAAGGTAGGGGTCGCCGTTGAGCATCCATGGGAAATCCACCCGTTCATAGATGAACCGGGCGAGGCGCGCGATTTCACGGTCGTGAGGAAAGGCCTGGGGTGCAGTCAGGATACCTGCCAGAAGCAATGAGGTGTCAATAGAAGAAATTTCACTGTGCAGGAGCCGCCGCCCATTAGTCTTATCCATCCAGTGGTAATACCAACCATGCACCACAGGCGCCCGATAAGCCAGGAACTCGAGTGTATTCCGTATTCGCTCACGCGCTTGATGCTTGGTGATCCAATGCCGCTCGGCACCGATACAAATGGCAGTCAAACCAAAACCGGTCGCGGCCACGTTGGCGATATTCCGCAAATGCCCTTTTTCCGGCAACCCGACTACCAATGCGCGATCAGGCTCAAGACCCGTGTGAGGATCAGCTTGCTCCCAGAAAAACAAAAAGCATCGATAAGTTAAATTTTCAAGAAAGGCCCTGTCTCGCCATCCGGGCCATTTCGGAAATGCCAGCACGGGGGCATGAAAAGTGGCGAGCAAAGCAGCACAAGAGAGCAGCCAAATGATCGAATGGACTCCTGGATGGTCCTTCCTGTTGTTTGAATTCACCCTGATTGGGTCCCCCGAAAACAGAGAGTCCTGTGAGGCTGGATTCTTGCCTGCCCACGCTGTGCAGAACCTTTTTAGCAACCTTCTGTGGAGTGTGGCAATATTTACTTGCAAAAATGTTAAGGTTCATGAAAGACATTCGAGTGAAGTTCAATTCTTGAAAGCGCGGACCTCAGGCGGATTCCCGATGTTGAGAAACGACAATACCGATGACCCAATGGGAATAGCCAGAGAGTTCTGGTGTTTCCACGTAGCCTGAGAATAACAAAGTTAAGGGTTGGATTGGCGCGATTTTTAGACGGTTTTTCAGCGACTTGCTGAAATCAAAAATTCAACCGGGCTTGCAATTCGATCAGCCGACGGGATGAAAACGTGATGTTCAACCCCCGATTCGTCCGAGCGCCTACCGTTTCGTTTTGGTGAGTCGTCATTTTGAATCCAGTCACTTTTATCGTCACGGTGTAGCTGCCCGGGGGCAATATTGTGAAACTGTAGAGACCGTGACTATTCGTCGTCTGTCGTGCTTACGCTGGGACACACCAGCCTTTCGCGCCCTTATTGTCAGGAGCAAGGAGCCGGACCTCTGAAGTGACCCCATGGTTGATGAGAACTTGCTGGATGGCCTCGCCGATGACAGACGTGTTCCCTTTGGTGATTGCCAGGATGGAGGGGCCGGCGCCGCTCAGACAAATACCCAGCAGACCCGGGAGGCTCATATTCAGAATTTCCTGAAGCCCCGGGATGAGCGGCGCGCGATAAGGTTGATGCCATCGATCATCGAAGAGTGCGCGTTGCAGATCAGCTTTCCCGGAGAAGAGTTTGGCCACCAGCATCGCGCCTCTTTGCAGGTTGTGAATGGCGTCCGCGCGCGAGTATGAGGAAGGCAAAGCCAGGCGGGCTTTTTCTGTGGAAAGGGGGTAATCCGGGATTACCAGGACAAAGTGGAGTTGTTCCGGGATGGAACAGGAATAAGAAATCACCTTGTCATTCGATTGGGCGGAGACGGTGAACCCCCCATGCCACGCCGCGGCCACGTTGTCAGGATGTCCCTCCATTTGAGTGGCCAGCGAGACGATCTCCTCATCAAATAGGACCTTATCGGCCAGCCAATGGCAGGCTGCAAGGGCGCCAATGATGGCGGCGGCACTTGATCCAAGCCCCACACCCACTGGAATCTGATTCTCAATTTCCAGGTCAAAACCGCGATGCTTCCCGCACCCGCGCATCGTCTCGCGGATAGTACGAGCGATGAGATTGTTCTCGTCAGTAGGAATCCGTTCCGGATTCACGCCCTTGTACTGCACGGTAATGGAGTCGTCTGTCCGCGGAGAAACATGTAAATCCAGATAAAGGCTTAAGGCCAAAGCGGCGCAATCAAAAAGGCAGCCGAGATTGGCCGTGGTGGCGGGGACTCGAACCGAGATTCGCTTTAACATAGAAAGTTTTATTTTGCTGATGACGGCGCTTGAATCAGCAGCCGCTTGAAAGTATATGCCGGATGAGGTTGCAGAAGGTAGGGAGATGTCAACGGGTATGGCTTACACCCGCGCAGCAGTCTCCGCCAGGTAATGCTCTTCAAAATCCACCAGCTTCGGTCGAATAACCGCCGCCTCATGGGCAGACTCGGTCATCGCGCTGAGGGTTTTCAATCCGTTGCCGGTGATTACCAGCACCAGAGATTCTTCCGGATTCAGCAATCCCTGACGGATTAGCTTTCGAGCCACCGCAACGGTGACACCGCCTGCAGTCTCCGTAAAAACACCCTCGGTTTCAGCCAGCAGCCAGATGCCTTCCAGAATTTCATCGTCGCTTGCATCTTCGCCTGCACCGCCGCTTTCCAGAATGGTTTTCACCGCAAAGGGGCCATCGGCGGGGTTGCCGATGGCGAGCGATCGGCAAATTGTATCGGGTTTCTGAGGTGTGATTTCCGGATCGCCTTTCTTGGCGGCGGTGGTGATCGGAGAGCAGCCCGTAGCCTGAGCGCCAAAGAATCGTGTTGAGACCGGCTCAACCCAGCCGAGTTTCTTGAGGTCTTCAAAGGCCTTGTGAACTTTGGTGATGAGCGAGCCGCCTGCCATCGGAATCACAATGTTCTGCGGCAGCCGCCAGCCGAGTTGTTCCGCCACTTCGTAACCCACCGTTTTCGAGCCTTCGGAATAATATGACCGCAGGTTGACGTTCACGATGCCCCAGGGATACTTCATGGCAATTTCCGAACAAAGACGGTTCACCTGATCGTAATTGCCGTCAATCCGCACCAGCTTCGCGCCGAATACTTCAGTGGCAATAATCTTTTCCCTCTCAATATCGGCAGGAATGAAGATGAAAGCGCTGAAACCTCCCGCCGCAGCCTGGGCTGCAACAGCATTTGCAAGATTGCCGGTTGAAGAGCAGCCCACAGTGTTGAATCCGAATTCACGCGCTTTACTGAGGGCTACGGCGACGACGCGATCTTTGAAAGAAAGTGTGGGATGATTCACGGCGTCGTTCTTGATATAAACCTCTTTCGCCCCCAGCGCGCGAGCCAGTCGGGGTGCCGGGAAGAGCGGAGTGAATCCCGTCTGGTGTCCTACGCTCGGCTCCTCAATCACCGGCAGAAGCTCCCGATAACGCCACATATTGGGAGCGCGCGCGGCAATCTCCTGAGGCCGCAGGTCGGACCATAACCGCCCGTAATCGTAAATCACTTCCAGCGGCGCCCAGCATTCCTCGCATGCGGCGATCGGCTTTAACTCATATTCGTGACGACATTCCCGGCATTGCAGGTGCGATGCGTAGCTCACGTCTCCTCCTCAACCTGGGAATCTCAGTCCAGAGCCTTTCGGTTCGCTAGAGTTTTGGAGGGATGAAAACGGGAGGCAGATAAACTAAAAAGCCTCCCCGATTCATCGGGGAGGCTTGGTTTAGACCGTTAATGGCCCTTCTCATCTTCCCCAAAACCGGGCAGGAGTTGGCACCTGACCCCCGCTTGGAGCGGGGCGGTTGCCGTGGCGTCATCGGGCCCGTCCCTCGGCCACTCTGGATGAGATTCAGGGTAACTGAATCAGCTATTTAATTTTAAGCCCCCATCATAGGGGTTGAAAAAGCAACTGTCAAGCAAATTTTTTTCATGAATGGGTTGTGCGACCTTGGCAAATATCAATCGCGTGAGGAAGAAGATCTAAAATGCTTTCCAGGGATTCGCGTGCACCGCGCGGACTGCCAGGAAGATTCACAATCATTTTGCCGTTGCGAATGCCGACTATGCCGCGGGAGAGTGCCGCGCGCCGTGTCTTTTTCAGGCCTTCGGCGCGGATCAATTCGGCAAGCCCTGGCGCCTCCTTTTCGATCACGGCACGCGTCGCCTCAGGAGTTACGTCACGCGGAGCAAAGCCCGTGCCGCCTGTTGTAAAGATGGCATCGCAATCATCCGCCTTCGCCCAGGCTTCCAATTGATTGCTAATCTGCCCGAAGTCATCCGGCAAAATAGTGCTTTCGACCACCGTCCAATGATGAGCTTCGAGCATCTCGCGCAAGGCTTGGCCGGAAAGATCCTGCCGCTCGCCGCGCGAGCAAGCATCGCTCAGAACCAGGATTTTAGCGCGAAGTGCCATTGATATCGTAAAACCTGAAGGGAGTAGCCGGAACGCTGAAAGTGGTTACCCCATTAAAGCGCCGCCTCCCTTTGCCGTCGCAGAAATTTTTGTGGTGGTCGATGCCAGATGAAAGCTCGGCGCTCATCCGCTCGGGTCGCCAAAATTTTCCGTCATCCAAGCCGTTCTTTTTTTGTATATGTATGAAGATTGCTGTTCAAATCTGGAACTGGCCGCTGTGCGAAATCTGAAATTTGATATTGGCAGCGGCCCTGCCGACGCGAAACCTTGGAATGCTCAGCTAATTTTTATTTCACCTTTTGCCTTCTGTGATATGTTCCGCTCTTCCCCCCGGTTTTCTCGATAAGGCGCAAATGGGTGATCTCAATTCCCTGGTCCAAGGCCTTGCACATATCATAAATCGTCAGTGCGGCAACGGAAGCGGCGGTGAGCGCTTCCATTTCAACGCCTGTCGGCCCTATGGAGCGGACCACTGAAGTAATATGCACGCCTGTTGAGTCCATCTGAGTTTTTACGTCCGCATGAGTCAAAAACAATGTATGGCAAAGAGGAATCAGCTCCGCAGTCTTCTTTGCCGCCGCAATACCGGCAATTCGGGCAATCTCCAGAGGGTCGCCTTTGGGGTTATGTCTGACCTCGCGAAGTGTTTTTGCGTCCATCCTGACATGAGCTTCGGCAATGGCCTGGCGAACAGTGTCGGGTTTGCCAGAAACATCCACCATCCGGATGCGGCCTTTCGGATCATAATGACTCAAACTCTTGGCCATAACCTTAAGTCACGAATAGATTGGCCCAATGGCTTTGTGATTCAATGATTCAATGGCATTACGTCCACCCACTCGCCGGTTTCCAGATGCGCCCGCTCAGGATGCACTACCAGAAACGAATTAGCGGCAGCCAGACCGACCAGGTCTCCTGAGCCTTGCCACTTGACCGGGTTAACTGTTGGAACGCCTTCCTCTGAATCTACCCATGCAGGAACAAAGGTGGTGAGTTCAGGCTTGCGCGATACAGAACTTGCAAGGCGAGCCCGCAAAAACAGAGGCCTGAGGAATCCGGCGCCAGAAAGTGCATGAATCGTGGGCCGAACGAAAACGTGGAAGGTGACGTAAGTGGAGACCGGGTTTCCCGGAAGGCCGAAAAAAAACTTTTCGCGGGCGCGTCCGAAAACCACCGGCATCCCCGGTCGAATGGCAACCTTTTGAAAGTAGAATTCTGCCTCCAGTTCGGCGAGAACTTGCTCGACCAGATCATACTTTCCCGCGGAAACGCCACCGCTCAACAGAAGCAAATCTGTCTTAAGTCCCTGATCAATAAGCCGCCGCAGCCCCATCCTCTCGTCCGGTGCAGTTTCGAGAATACGCGCGCTGCCTCCCGCCTCCATGATCTGTGCCGCAAGCAGCGCGGAATTGCTATTGCGAATCTGAAACCACTCCGGCCTCCGGTCCATATCAACCAGTTCGTCTCCCGTCGCCAGAACTGCCACCGAAGGCTTACAAAAAACCCTGACGGAGACCTTGCCGACAGCGGCCAGAAGTCCGATTTCACCCGCGCCAAGCCTTCGTCCAGGTGAAAGGACACGACTGCCCTCGGGCGCTTCGCTGGCTTTGAGAATGACATTCTCAAATTCCTGAATGGGCCTTTGAACCGTCACCCGAGAGCCTTCCACCTGTGCATGCTCGATCATGACAACGGCATCCGTCCCCTCCGGCAACGGAGCTCCGGTCATGATGCTGACGCATTGGCCCTGCCCGACGCTGCCGTGGAAATATCCGCCCGCCCGGACTTCGCCAACACACTTGAGCGTAACAGGAAGGGCTGTGAAGTCGCCTGATCTCACCGCGAAGCCGTCCCGCGCCGAGCGGTGGAATGGTGGAAGGTCTCGATCTGCAAACACCTCTTCGGCGAGAATTCGACCGAAAACTTCCGCCAAGGGTAAGGTTTCCGTTGGGATGCTCGGCGCGGAAAGCTTTTCTTCGATAGTTTGAAGTGCTTGCTTAAAAGTCAGGATCATGATCTCTGACGGCTTATTGCTGCTTCAAGGACGTCTGCTTCATCCATTCACAATTTTCCATCCAGATCGTTTGTTCGCGGCCGGGCCCGGTTGAGATCATGGCGATTTCCACCTCAACCTGGTCTGAGATGAACTGAAGATAATCTTTTGCTTTTTGGGGCAATTGAGAGTAATCACGCAGTCCGAAGGTGGATTGTTGCCAGCCGGGCAGCATCTTGTAGCGGGTTTTGACTCGCTCAAGTTTTTCCACTTCCGCCGGAAATTCCGAAAGGATCTGGCCATCCAATTCGTATTCCATTCCCACTGGAATTTCAGCCAGGTGATCGAGGATATCGAGTTTGGTGATAATGAGCGCGCTCAGATGGTTGATCCGGGAACTGTAGCGCGCTGCGGGCACATCAAACCAGCCGCAGCGCCGGGGACGCCCGGTGACGGCGCCGTATTCTCCGCCTCGCTCACGAAGCAGTTCAGCGCCGCGGCCTTCCACTTCGGTTGGAAAAGGTCCGCTGCCCACCCTCGTGGTGTAGGCTTTGGACACCCCGATGACGGCCCCAATTCGTGTGGGGCCCACACCCGCGCCGGTGCAGGCTCCGCCGGCGGCGGCGCTCGAAGAGGTCACAAACGGATAAGTTCCGTGATCCAGATCAAGCAGAGTGCCCTGCGCTCCTTCAAAAAGCACGGTCTTACCCCGGTCCATTTCGCGGTTCAAGTACTCCGCAGTGTTGACCAGATAGGGGATAATGCGCCGTGCCTGAGACCAGTAGCTCTCTATCACTTGATCCGTGTCTGCAATGACTTCCCCGCAGAATGCCGCGGCATAGCGGTTTTTTTCAAGGAGCGCCCTCTTGCATTTTTCCCTGAAGATTCGGGCATCGCGCAGGTCGCAGCAGCGCAATCCGCGCCGCGAGGCTTTGTCTTCATAAGAAGGTCCAATGCCTTTGGACGTGGTTCCAATTTTGTCATCGCCGCGGGCGGCTTCGGCGGCTTGCTCATGCATGCGATGGTAGGGAAGGATCAGATGCGAACGGTCGCTGATCCGCAGGCGGTCTCCCACCGGGATGCCCGCCCTTTCAATGGTTTCCACTTCACAAAGGAGAGCTTCCGGATCGAGGACTACGCCGTTGCCGATCACAGCAATCTTCCCGGGGCGCAGAATGCCGCTCGGGATGAGTTGAAGGATAAATTTTTTGCCCTCCACCACGACCGTATGCCCGGCATTGGCGCCACCCTGGTAGCGGGCAACGATGTCAAACTGGTCGGCCAGGACATCCACCACTTTGCCCTTGCCTTCATCCCCCCATTGAACACCGACTAAAACTGTATTCTTTTCCATATCGAGAAAATACTCACCCGCTAGGATGAGCCGTGCTTATTGTAACCTGAAAACATCCATTCAAGGGGGCGCTTCGCAGACTGAGGTTCGACGGCTGTTGCCAGACTTTCGGAGATGTTATTGCCCTGGGGAGGACAGAGGTTTTCTCGCCGTGTCCTTTGTGCCATTCATGATCCAGCTCTCCTTGCTCGTGGAGGACTGTTATGACAGACCTGGGAACGACTCAGCTGCGGTGGCGATGTTCACAACCTGAGGACGTCTTTGAGGTACCACATCCCTGAAGACGCAGCCTTTTCGACAACTCCGGGACCTGAGCATGCGCGTGCCGCGAATCAGACGCAAGCTTGCGCTCCGGCCTTGAAAGGCTTCAAGGGGTCTCGGCTACAATTTATTGAGGTTTTGATCAGATGATGGAAAACTGAGCGGGTTAGAGATGCTTTTCGATCATCCTCGTGATGACGTCCTTAGAAGTCGCGCCCACCACTTGTTCCCGGACTTGCCCATCTTTGAACAAAAGCAGTGCCGGAATGCCTCGGATGTTGTAGCGGGTTGCGAGAGACTGATGATCATCCACATTCAATTTTCCCACCACAGCCCGGTCCGCATATTCGGCCGCAATAGCATCCACGGTGGGAGCCATCATGCGGCAGGGCGCGCACCAGGGAGCCCAGAAATCCACCAGCACGGGCTTTGCGGATTTCAAGACTTGCTCGTCAAAGTTTTGTTCTGTAAATTCCAGGATGTGATTTCCTGCCATAGGGTTCCTTCTCCTCCGATGTTGCGTTCAGAAAATAAACAGGCCAACTGTAACGCTTCGAGGGGTCGCGCGCCGGATGTGAAGCCGGGCGCTATAGTCAATAAACATCTACCAGCTAAGTCACTGTATTTTCCAAACGTAACGCTACAATATTGGATGTCTATGAGGCCATCTTGGTTCGGACCTTTGCCGCTCGGAGCCGCTCATAAATCTCAGCGTATGCACGCGCTGAAACCGTCCATGAGAAGTCTTGACTCATGCCATTCTGCATGACTCGTGCCCAGGCCGCCGGTTGGCGGTAAAACTCAAGTGCCTTCCGAAGCGCCCCGAGCAGGGCAGCAGCCGAATAATCACTGAATTTGAAGCCCGTACCTTCTTTCCCGTCAAATTCCTGGATGGTGTCATCGAGCCCGCCGGTGGCCCTCACGACGGGCACGGTCCCGTATTTAAGGCTGTAAATCTGGTTCAGCCCGCAAGGCTCATAACGCGAGGGCATCAGGAAGAGGTCAGAACCGGCTTCAATCTGGTGTGCCAGCTCATTGTCGTAGGCTACTTTAACCAGGAACTTGTCAGGATATTGTGCGGCAAGCGCGAGGAATAATTGCTCATATTTCGGCTCACCGGTTCCTAATGCAACGATGTAGAGGTCAGTTTTAACTAACTCTTCAGCAATCTCAGCAATCAGATCAAAACCTTTCTGAATGGCAAAGCGCGATACAATTCCAATGACTGGCCGATCAAGTACGGGCTGGGTGACGCCCATCCGCATCAGCAGAGCTTTCTTGCAAACTTTTTTCCCCTCCAGATTCTGGGGAGTATACCGGGCGGGAATGAGCCTGTCTGTTGCCGGGTTCCAGGCTTCATAGTCGACGCCGTTCAGGATGCCTTGGATGCGATCGGCTCGTGAGCGAAGCACGCCGTCGAGGCCGTAACCTAATTCCGGTGTTTGAATCTCCATTGCATAACGCCGGCTGACGGTTGTGATAAAGTCCGAAAAAAGTATGCCGCCCTTCAGAAAGTTGACTTTGCCGAAAAATTCCAGGCCGTTAATGTTGAAGAGATCGGAATCGAGCGTAATCTGCGACAGCACTTCCGCGGGGAAAAGCCCCGGATAGCCGAGGTTGTGGATGGTGAGAACGGTCGAGGTCTGCCGGTAAAAGGGGTCGCTCGCGTACAGGCGTTTCAGATAGACGGGCACCAGCGACGTTTGCCAGTCGTGGCAGTGAAGAATTTCCGGCGGCTCGCTCACATGCTTCAAAGCTTCGAGAGCTGCGAGAGAGAAGGCGGCAAAGCGGAGGGCGTTATCAGGGTAATCCTTTCCATCCTTGGTTTGGTAAAGACCATCGCGGTCAAAAAGCTCCGGGCAGTCCACAAAGTAGTGCTGCACCCCCTTGAGAATATCCCCGCGCTGAATCGCGGCAGATTTGAACCCCGAAGTGAGCGGAACAGTGAGATTGGAAGCGTGGGGTAAAATTGTCCCCGGCTTCGTTGCGCGATAGCGCGGAATGATGACTTCCACTTTGTGGCCTAATGCCTGGAGCGCTTCCGGCAAGGCTCCCACTACGTCTGCAAGACCGCCTGTTTTCGAAAACGGCACACATTCCGAAGCAATAAAAACGATTCGCATAGGGTGTAGCCTTTCATCATCCTCAAAACATTAACGTAAGTTAGAGGATGCTTTTCAGGATGTCAAGATAATGTGAAGTTCGTGAGTAACCCCTTAATGCTTTGCCTTCTGCCATGTTGTATGATGAAACGAAGAGGGTTCCCGATGCAGGATAATGGATCATGAAGGATGGCGGGAACGTAATTTATGGAATCGCATTCTAACAGAGGTGTGTTTTTCTATTTTCGCAAATGGATACGCCTGATTCTGCTACCGCTGGTTCAGGGGACTGAGGAAGTGCTGGTGGGCGGGCAGGCTGTGATTGAGGGAGTAATGATGCGGTCGCCGCATGCCTGGGCAGTGGCGGTGCGTAAGGCGTCCGGGTCGGTTGCAGTGAGCCAGAATTATCTGGACCGCCCCTCGGAACGACATCCCTGGCTGAAGTATCCGCTCCTGCGCGGGCTTGGTGTGCTGGGACAGGCGATGGTACTCGGCGTTCGTGCCTTGCGTTATTCCGCACAGGAAGCGCTGGATGAGGAAAAGGCCGCAGAGGTCAAGGCAAAGAAAAAACCAGAATTTAGCAACTGGTTGCTGACCTTGAATCTGGTTTGTTCTCTGGGATTTTTTATCCTTTTTTACAAATTCCTGCCGCTCTATGTCGCAACATTCATTCAGCATCATTACGGTGTCATCCATAATTTCATTGCTTTTAACCTGGTGGATGGCGTCATTCGCCTGGCGTTGTTTCTGGTCTTTTTGGTCCTTTTGGCGCAATCGAAGGAGATCAAGCGGGTTTTCGAATACCATGGCGCGGAACACAAAGTCGTCTGGGCATTTGAAACAACCGGCGGCCACGTGGATCTGGAAAACGCCCGCCACGCAACCCGGTTTCACCCTCGTTGCGGCACCAGCTTCCTTCTGGTAGTGATGGTGATTGCATTGGTGATTTACTTGTTCCTGCCCTTTCGGTCTTTTGCCTGGAAGCTGATCAGCCGCATTTTGCTGCTGCCGGTGATTGCCGGCGTCTCTTACGAATTCATCCGCTTTGCCGCAAAGTCGCAAGGATGGATTTGGCGCTGGGCTTCGCAGCCCGGCCTCTGGTTGCAGCGGATCACGACTCGGGAGCCGGATGACACCCAGCTGGAGGTCGCGATGAAGGCCCTCGAATCCGCGATGGAACTGGAAAAGACCCGAGGCGGGGAGTTAGTGATTGCGTAGATCGGAAGGTGCAAGAGAGATGACTGAAAGCGAGGGTTTGTCTGCTCCTTTTGGATGGTTTCGCGGGCAGTGATGCTGGCGGATGTACTTGCTCAACATGGGTGGCGCCGACACTGCCCGGAAAATGTTCTCACGTTCAATTTCCGCCGCAGACGTAGACGTGCCACAATCTGAAAGACGCTTAAGTACAGTTTTTAGCAGGCTTTTCGATAGATATGCATTATCTACAAAAACTCGATGAGATTGAAAGCAAGTATGAAGAGCTCACAGCGCAACTCAGCGATTCGCACACCCTTTCGGACCCAGCTCTTTATCAGAAGACCGCCAAAGCCCATGCTGATTTGAGGGAGATGGTCGAAAAATATCGTCAATGGAAGCAAGCGGAGAAGAATCTTTCCGAAACCAAGTTGTTGCTTCAAGAGTCGGCCTCGGATCCGGCTCTCAAGGCGCTGGCGCAGGAAGAGGTGGAAAAGCTGGAGGGTCAATTGGCAGCACTGGAGGGTGAGTTGAAAATCCTTCTTCTGCCGCGCGACCCGAATGACGAAAAAAACGTGGTGCTGGAGATTCGGGCGGGTACGGGTGGCGACGAAGCAACGCTTTTTGCCCAGGAAATTTTCCGCATGTACAGTCGCTACGCTGAATCTCAGGGCTGGCGCGTGGAAGTGCTCTCCACCAGCGTTTCCGGTGTGGGGGGACTCAAAGAAGTGATTGCCATGGTGGAAGGGCAGAAAGTCTACAGCAAGCTGAAGTACGAAAGCGGTGTTCATCGCGTGCAGCGTGTTCCGGCTACGGAGCAGCAGGGACGAATTCATACTTCCGCAGTGACCGTAGCGGTGTTGCCGGAGGCGGATGAAGTGGAAGTTGAAATCGACCCCAAGGATATCCGAATTGACACATTCTGTTCTTCCGGGCCAGGCGGGCAATCCGTGAATACGACTTATTCCGCTGTGCGCATCACCCACTTGCCGACCGGCCTGGTTGTCTCTTGCCAGGATGAAAAGTCGCAGATCAAAAACCGTGCCAAGGCGCTGCGCGTCATGAGATCGCGGCTTTATGATATGAAACTACAGGAACAGCGGAAGCAGATCACCGAGGAGCGGCGTTCGATGGTGGGAACGGGCGACCGCAGCGAAAAAATCCGCACTTACAACTTCCCCCAGAATCGTGTTACGGACCACCGGATTGGATTGACCTTGCATCAGCTTGACCGCGTGATGGACGGCAAGCTGGACGAGATAATCGAAGCCTTGATCACCTATTATCAAGCCGAAAAACTGAAGCAAGCTTCCGCTGCACCTGGGAGCGAACCCCTGCACGTCGCCGATGTTGCTTCGTGATGCCCTGCGGCAGGGCCTGAAAATCCTGACAGACGCTCAAATCCCTTCACCGCAACTTGCGGTCGAGCTTCTCTTAATGCATGCAGTGGGATGCACCCGCAACGATCTCTATGCCCACCCCGAGCGCGAACTCACACCCGAAATCACAACTCGATACTTTGACTGCATCCGCGAACGACTGACCGGCAAACCCACGCAATATATCACCGGGCATCAGGAATTTTGGGGCCTGGATATTAGGGTCACGCCCGATGTGCTGATCCCGCGCCCGGAGACTGAGCATGTGGTGGAGACAGTGTTGGATTTGGCGAAGCATAGCGGCACGGCTTTTGATGGCCGGCAGATCAGTCGTCAAACCCAAAGCGGACTTTGCATCGTGGATGTCGGCACGGGCTCGGGTTGTATTGCGCTGGCGCTTGCTTCTGAACTTCCCGATGCGGCGATCCTTGCCGTGGACATTTCCGCTGCGGCTTTGCAGGTGGCCAAAGATAATGCCTTGCGGCTGGGATTGGCACACCGAGTGCAATTCATTGAAAGCGACTTACTAGCTTGGTTCCTCGGAAGGGGCGAGGTTGCCAGCTTCGATTTCGTCGTCTCGAACCCACCCTACGTGGGTCAGGATGAACTTGATATGGTGCAGCGTGAAGTGAAGCAGTTCGAGCCGCGCCTCGCCTGGGGAGGGTTGGAAAACGGAGATGAAGTTTATCGCCGACTGTTTCCGCAAGCGCAGCAAGTATTGAAGTCTGGGGGTTATGTGGTGGTTGAAATCGGCTACCGGATGCGGGATTCAGTCCTGGGTCTACTGGGCGCCGGCTGGGCGGAAATTCAAGTGAGGCCTGACCTCAGCGGCATTCCGCGCGTCGTTGCTGCCAGGCGGTTAAAAGACTGAAAGCGGCATGGCATGCCCATTGATTTCAACTCCTTCCGGTGTGGTGGCGGATGAGACTCCAAAGCCACAGCAACACGATAACACCGGCGAAGGCCATCAGTGCGATCACATTGATTCGAGCAAAAAGGTGGAGCAAATGCCGCCAGCTTTTCCCCAGGAAATAGCCTAGAGAGGCCATACTTACTGACCACAGGACAGCTCCAATGACGTTGGAAATCATGAAACTGGACGGTGACATTAAAAACACACCAGCGAGGATCCCAGCTATTTCGCGGAAGCCGGAGATAAACCGAGCCACGACGATGGCCCAACCCGCGTGTTTCAGAAAAACAGCGCGAGAGCGTTCGTAGGCATAAGAAGAGATAAGCAGCTTCCGGCGATGTCTTTCGAGCAGCGCTTCTCCTCCCAGGCGGCCGATGAGGAAGCCCGTGCATTCCCCCAGCGTCGCCCCTGCGATTGCGGCTGCGACAGCCCATCCCAGATGGAGCTTTCCACTACGTGCCATGAAGCCGGCAAATAACATGACCGTAGCGCCAGGAACAGGAATGCCAGTATTTTCAAGAAAGGTCGCGCCCAGGATTGTCCAATACCCGTAGCGAGCGAAAAAGTGAGAGAGATGAACGAAGAGGTGATGGGCCACGATATAGATCGAGTCTGATTGGCAGTACCCATCAGGTTAGCAGAAGAAGCGCGGTCCGACGAAGCTCATTTATCACTGCGGTTTTGACATGTTAAACTGAAAGAATCATGCGAGAGGCTTTTTTGGAACGGCTGGAACGGCGAATCCTGGTTGCGGATGGCGCGATGGGGACGATGCTTTATTCCAAAGGCATTCCCTTTAGTCAGTGCTTTGATGAATTGAACCTGGCTATGCCGGCCTTGGTGAAAGAAGTTCACCTGGGATATGCCAAGGCCGGGGCCGAAGTGATTGAAACGAATACCTTTGGGGCCAATCGCTCGCGGTTGGCCAAGCATAATCTGGCTGATCAGGTGCGTGAGATCAACCTGGCTGGAGCTCGGCTGGCGCGTGAAATCGCAGGTGACGAGCTCTATGTGGCGGGCTCGGTAGGACCGCTTGGTCTGCGTTTGGAGCCCCTGGGTCCTACCTCCCTGGCCGAAGGCAAGGCCATGTTTCGGGAGCAGATAGAGGCTTTGATCGAAGGCGGAGTGGACCTGATCATCCTCGAGACGATGGTGGATGTGAATGAGGCGCATCAGGCGCTGCTTGCAGCCCGCGAGGCCGGGAACATCCCAGTCGTGGTCCAGATGACTGTTCAGGAAGATGGCAGTACGCCATTGGGGGCCTTGCCGGAGGATTTCGCGCGCCAACTGGATGAGTGGGGTGCAGATGTGATCGGTTTGAATTGCAGCGTGGGCCCCGTGGGAATGCTTGAGGCTCTCGAGCGCATGGCCAGGGTCACAACCAGGAAGCTTTCTGCGCAGCCGAACGCCGGCCTGCCTCGAACGGTGGATGGGCGGAGCATCTACTTATGCTCTCCGGACTATATGGCCGACTATGCCCGCCGATTTATCGAGCACGGCGTGCGATTGGTGGGCGGCTGCTGTGGAACCACCCCGGACCACATTCGGGCTATCAAAAAGGCTGCCCGTTCGTTCAACCCGGGCCGGCGTCCTGCACAGGTGGAAGTGCATCCAGTGCTTCCCTCTGTCGCGGAACCCGTGGCGGTTGAAGAGCGGTCGCGTTTGGGAAAGAAACTGGCGAATCATGAATTTCCTATCCTTGTGGAGTTGGTTCCGCCCAAAGGTTGTGATGCCACCCGCGAGGTCGAGGCGAGCCAGTACCTTTTGCGGCAGGGACTGGATGCGGTCAGCATTCCCGACAGCGTGGGCGGCACAGCCCGAATGGGCGCGCAGGCGCTGGCCGTCTTGATCCAGCAACGGACCGGGCTTGAAACCGTCCTGCACTATAGCTGCCGGGGCCGAAACGTCTGGATGATTCAATCGGATTTGTTGGGTGCCTATGCTTTAGGCTTGGCGAATGTCATGGCAACCACGGGTGAGGTGATTTCAACTTATCAAGATCCTGCTGTGGCAAGCGATCTGGATGTGGACTCCATCGGGCTGGTAAATATTCTGAATAATCTGAATCGCGGGCTGGACGCCGGGGGTAATCCGTTGGCCACGCGGACAGCTTTCCTGATTGGTGTCCGGGTAAACCCTGCGGCGCTCAACCTCGATGAGGAAGTGCGACGTTTTGAATACAAGGTGGAGGCAGGCGCCAATTTTGCACTGGCGCAGCCGGTGTTTGAGGTTGAGCAGCTTGAAAGGTTTCTCAGTCGAATCGGAGTGGGTGGTTCACCCCCTATCCCGATCCTGGCTGGCATCTTCACGCTGGCGAGCTATCGCAATGCGGAATTTTTGAATAACGAAGTACCTGGAATGGTTGTGCCGCGCTCGATCCTGGACCGCATGCGCCGGGCGGATACGGGTGAGAAGGCGCGTGCCGAGGGGCTGAAGATTGCGCAGGAGATGCTGTTGGAAGCGCGGCATCTTGTGCAGGGGGTGCAAATCACAGTTCCGCTTGGTCGTTATGCCATGGCTGTCGAAGTCGCCGAGGCCTTGAGGAGGCCAGTGGTTCCGCATTCGTAAGTTGAAAGATTCCTTTGCAGCGAAACCATGCGGGGTCTTCAGATTGAATTTGAGGGTCAAATGCCTCAGGGGTCACAATCCGAAAAAGGAGACAGTTTTGAGAAAAATCTCGAGCGGCTTGAGAAGATTGTAAGCCAGTTGGAAGCCATAGATCTGCCGCTTGAAAAGGCCCTACAGCTCTACGAAGAAGGCATGCAACTTTCTGCGGCCTGTCAGAAGCAACTCGATGAAGCAGAGGGACGTGTTGAGATCCTCAGGAAACGAGCGAGTGGCAGGATGGAGGCGGAGCCTTTTCCAGTCGAAAATGAAAATACGAAATAGGGGAAGGGGTTTGCGTCAGTGGCTCGGGGAGTACTTCGGCAATCTTCTTCCCGCACAAGGATCCAACTAATTTGAGTGCCCTTGCAGCCAGTGCCGTTCGCCAGCATCTCGATCTTGTTCGGGCGCAAGTGGACGAAGCCTTGGACCACCTTTTGCCCTTGGAGGACGAGTTTCCAGTTTCCATCCATCGCGCCATGCGGCATTCGGTCTTTGCGGGCGGCAAACGCCTGCGGCCCATTCTTTGTCTCGAAACCGGGAGACTTTTTGGCGGGGAGGAGGCGGGCCTTCTCCGTGCCGCCTGCGCGCTGGAGCTCATCCATACCTATTCCCTGATTCATGACGACCTGCCTGCGTTAGACAACGATGATTTGCGACGTGGCAAACCCACCTGTCACCGCGTATTCGGAGAGGATATCGCGATTCTTGCCGGGGATGCGCTGCAGAGTCTGGCCTTTCAAGCGTTGGCCAGCCCAGGGCCTCCGGCAGATTCGGTGAAGTTGCAGGTCATCCATGAACTGACGCAGGCGATCGGGACGCGTGCAGGGATGGTGGGTGGGCAGGTTGCCGATCTCGAGGCGGAGAGGGAAAAGATCAATGCAGAAAGGCTGGACTATATTCATGCCAGCAAGACCGGTGCTCTGATTCGCCTCGCGGTGCGCGCCGGGGCGCTTTATGCGATGGCCTCGCCTGAGGATCTAGCTCGGATCACCACGTACGGCGAAAAAATCGGACTGGCGTTTCAGATTGCGGATGATCTGCTCGATGAGCTGAGCTCCACTGAAGAACTCGGGAAGACCGCCGGCAAGGATCGTGAACAGCACAAGGCAACTTATCCAGCGTTCTATGGTATCGAAGCTTCACGGCGAAAGGCTTCTGAACTGGTGGAGGAGGCTTGTGAATCCCTCAAGCCTTATGGCGCTCGTGCCCAAAGACTCTGTGAATTGGCTCACTATCTGATTGAAAGGACATCCTGAATGGAATACCAGTACCTGACGCGCATTGATTCTCCGGCTGACCTGAAGAAGTTGCCTCGCGAGGCGCTGCCGCAAGTGGCCGCGGAACTGAGAGATTATCTCATTTCCGTGGTTTCCAAAGTGGGAGGGCACCTGGCTTCGAGTCTGGGAGCCGTGGAATTGACGCTGGCATTGCATTATACATTTGACGCCCCGAGGGATAAGATTGTCTGGGACGTGGGTCATCAGGCCTACGGCCATAAGATTCTTACCGGCCGTCGCGACCGCTTTCCGACTCTGCGCCAATACGGCGGCATCTCCGGTTTCCCGGTGCGCGCGGAGAGCCCCTACGATACTTTCAACGTGGCTCACGCCTGTACGGCGATTTCAGGGGCGCTGGGCATGGCTGTGGCGCGCGATCTGAAGGGGGAGAACTTCCATGTGATCGCTGTCGTGGGGGATGCGGGGTTGACCGGAGGCGTGGCGCTTGAAGGCATCAACAACCTCGGGACACTTCAGAAAAAAGTCCTGGTAATCCTGAATGACAATGAGATGTCGATCTCGCCGAACGTCGGCGCTATCGCCGGCTATTTGAACCGTATCGTTCACGGGCAGTCTTACCATCGCCTGACTCATGAAGCGGAAAAGATGATTCTTTCCGTGCCGCGTATCGGCCCACGCCTGCTCAGGATTTCGCGCGATCTTCTGGATTCCGCCAAGACATTGCTGATTCCCGGCATGGTTTTTGAGGAACTGGGATTTGAATACGTCGGCCCTGTCAATGGCCATAGCATTGACGAACTGCTCGATGTCTTGGCGAAGGTGAAGGATAATCCAGGCCCTACACTTTTGCACGTGGTAACGCAGAAAGGCAAGGGATACCCCCATGCTGAAAAATTGCCCATGAAATATCATGGCGTGACGCAGTTCGACGTCTCGACGGGCGCCTTCCAAAAGGCTCCGGCCAAGGCGCCCAGCTATACCTCGGTCTTCGGGAAGGCAATTTGTGAGCTTGCGGAGAAGGACCCTCGCATCGTCGCGATTACTGCGGCGATGTGTGAGGGAACGGGGCTGGATGAGTTTTCCAAGAAATTCCCCAAGCGGTTTTTCGACGTCGGGATCGCGGAACAACACGCCGTGGACTTTGCGGCAGGCCTTGCCTGTGAGGGTATGCGGCCCGTGGCGGCGATTTATTCCACTTTCCTTCAGCGTGCGTACGACCAACTGGCGCACGATATCTGCCTGATGCATCTGCCGGTGACGCTGGCCCTGGATCGCGCCGGGATTGTGGGAGCGGACGGGCCTACGCACCATGGTCTTTATGATCTGGTTTATCTCTCGGCCCTGCCAGGGATGGTGGTGATGGCCCCCAAGGATGAGAATGAGCTTCGCCACATGCTTTACACCGCCCTGTCGATTGACGGCCCCGCGGCCGTCCGTTATCCTCGCGGCAATGGCATCGGGGTACCATTGGACCCGGAATTCAAGCAGCTTGAGATTGGCAAAGCTGAGATTCTGCATGACGGGGGTGATATTGCCATCCTCGCCCTCGGCACGATGGTTTATCCCTGCCTCGAGGCTGCGCAGCGGCTTGAATCGATGGGTATCCGCGCCACGGTGATCAATGCGCGCTTTATGAAGCCGCTGGATGAAGAACTTTTCTGCGTTCTGGCATCGGAAAAACAATTTCTGGTCACTGCTGAAGAAGGCACGGAAGCAGGCGGTTTTGGTGCTCAGGTGGCTGCCATGCTCCATGACCGTAGAGTTCCTACCAGCATTCTGCGCATTGCTGTTCCCGATCGCATCATCCCTCACGGTGCGCCCAATCTGTTGCACGCGAAGTATGGATTGGATGTGGAGGGCATTGTGGAAAAGATTAAGAATTACGCTGAGGAGTTTCCCATTCGTTTCGAGACTCGCTATCGCTCCGCACATCAATCCTAAGCGGTGGCAGGTCACACCCCCGTGTGTTCAGGGCGCCGTCGGAAATTAAAATAATTGAAATAATGTAGTGTGTCGGCTTTGCAAGCCGATGGGGTGTGATGCCGAGCGCTATCCTTCATGCGTAAGCGAAAATCCGCTTTGCCGACCCGCGGTCTGATGCCGGACTTTCACTTACGCAGGGATGAGAGTCCTGCACGGCGATGCAGCACCCAGGGTTCATGCCTGAATCTCGCCCCTCTAAATTTCGTTTGGACCGGCTGCTCGTAGAGCGTGGCCTGGCGGAATCGCGGGAAAAGGCCCAGGCCATGATCCTTTCCGGCCAGGTGCTGGTAGATCACCAAAAAGTCGAGAAGTGTGGAGTTGCAGTGGATGCGCAGGCTGTCATTGACCTTCTTGGGGAACCACCGAAGTATGTAGGCCGGGGTGGGCTCAAGCTGGAAGCCGCCCTGGAGCATTTTTCCATCGACCCTCGCGGCAAAGTCTGTATGGATGTGGGAGCCTCGACAGGTGGATTTACCGACTGCCTCTTGCAGCGTGGTGCGAGCCGAGTGTTTGCCATTGACGTGGGCGTCAACCAGTTAAGTTGGAAGATTCGCCGGGACCCGCGCGTGGTGGTTTTGGAGAAGACTCATGCGCGTTATCTGCGCTTCGAGCAAGTGGGAATGAAAGTGGATTTGGTGACCGTGGACGTTTCATTTATTTCCGCCACGCTGATTTTGCCAGCGTTGCCGCAGTTCTTGAAGTCCGGATCTCAGACCTTGGTGCTGGTGAAACCGCAGTTTGAAGTGGGCCGCAAGCAGGTGGGGAAAGGTGGAATTGTGAGTGATCCCAGACTGCATCAGGAAGCTGTTGAGAAGGTTTCTCAGAAACTTGAAGAGTTGGGATTCACAATGCGTTCATCGGCAGAAAGCGCATTGCCCGGAGCTGAAGGGAACCGTGAGTTCTTCCTGTACGCGGTCTGGAAAGGCTGAGCTGAGGCGTCACGGAGCGGAAAAGAGCCACGGGCATTTCCCCAGAGAGAGGGAAATGCACTGCTGGGCGGATAGGCCTCAGATGCGTTCTGTTTCCCTCTTCTCCAAAGAAGACCTTCAAGTTGCCGGAATCTATCTGTTGTAGTACTTGGAATTAATTTCGGTATACTCTTTCCATTTATCAGGAAGATCTTCGAGCGGGAAGATGGCAGTGACGGGGCAGACGGGCACGCATGCGCCACAATCAATGCACTCCGCAGGGTCAATATAAAGCTGTGTGGCATCTGCAAAATTCGCTTCATCTTTGCGCGGATGGATGCAATCCACAGGGCACACATCCACGCAGGCTGTATCTTTGGTCCCGATGCAAGGTTCAGCTATAACGTATGCCATGTTTCCTCCTGTGACTTCACTTAATCCCCTTCTGTTTTGGAATCGTAAACAAGTGACGTTCCGACAGCCATGGCTGATTGCCGCCCTATGCCATATATATTGGCGACGACCCGGCCTCGCATGGCGGCGATTCATAACCGCCTGCTCTTACGTTAGCGGAAATCTGCTGATGCGCGCGACGACTTAAGTCGTTCAATGGTCGTTAATAAACCATCCCTCTTTCCGGGAAGCCGCCGGTGGTGAGTAATCGGCTCCGTCGTGACAAAGCGTGCTGCGCAATGAGCGTGGCGTGCAAAGCGCGCTTGCGGTGCTTCGGTTGCTTTTTTCCTCGTCACTGTTCACTTCTATCACAGTCGCGGAGGCCTATCGGAAGCTTGCCCCGGACTTGATGAATTCGGAATCGGCCCTTGTCTCCACATTTCAATCAGCTATAATGCGGTACGCCTTGGAGCGGAAGCTCGCGGGCAACCATGCGCCAATCTGAGACAGAGTCCGAGGAAAAGAAAGTGTTGGCAGCCAATGAGGCATTTTATCGCGCCCTCGAAGCTCTCAACCAGGAAAAAATGGAGGCTGTCTGGTGGCACGAGGATTGGGTACAGTGCCTGCATCCCGGTTGGCCATTGATTCGCGGCTGGGAACAGATCCGCGCGAGCTGGGAAAACATTTTTCGCTCCACTACCCAGATGACCGTTTCCATCAGCCAGCCCTTTGTTCACATTCTAGGAGAAAGTGCCTGGATTTCCTGCGTCGAGCAAGTGACGATCTCTCTCGAAGGCGATTTTGTAACCTCCCGCGTCCAGACCACCAATATTTTTGTACGGCGCAAGGGTGAATGGAAAATGGTTCATCACCATACCACTCCGATTCCAGGCAGCGGTCTGCTCGAGGCGAGCCACAGTGTGCAATAAAGAGCTGTCGAATTGCGGTTGGAGTTCGTCCATTGTGTGAATCACCCCGTGGTATTCTAATTCATGAACGGAGATGAGAAACTCGATGAAACGCGCTTTTTCAACTTTTTTGGGCATGCTTTTCCTGGTCTTTTTCGCGAGTGCAGCGTTCTTTGCGCAGCAAACTCCCAATCCTTTCGTCGATGAACTGAAAAGCTCCAATGCCGACGTTCGTGCCAAGGCGGTCCATCATCTGGGAGACTCGGGAGACGCCTCGGTGGTGCCAGCCCTGACGGCCGAACTGAATGACCCGAGCGCCAAAGTCCGCAAGGAGGTTATCATCGCGCTAGCCAAGCTCCACACGGCTCCCGCATTAAACGGGCTATTGGTGGCTACAAAGGATACGGACCCCGACGTTCGCACGTTGGCCGTGAGAACAGTCGTAGGGTGGTACACGGGCAATATCCCGTCACTCGGCTTTCGCGGCATTCTGAAAAGAAGCTATCGCGGCGCATTGAGTTGGTTCCAGACAGATACGATGCACATTAATCCCGGGGTGCGAGTCGATCCACAGGTGGTGACGGCTTTGATTGCCGTGATGGAGGATGCCCGTTCGATTGACGCAGCGCGCGAGGCGGCGCACGGCCTGGGGGTTTTGCTTGCTCGCTCGGCTGTGCCACAACTGATTAAGGCTGCTCACTCCCCGGATGCCGATCTTGCTGCGAACGCGCTTAATTCGCTCTCGAAGATCAAAGAGATTTCCGCCGGGCCACAGCTGGTTGATCTGTTGGATTCACCCGACAAAGAGGTTCGGCAGACCGCCTGCGTGACCGTGGGTATTTTGCGGACACGGTCCGCTGTCCCAAAATTACAGCAGATTTATCAGGACGACACCGATAAGAATACGCGTCAGGGCGCACTGGACGGGCTGGCGTTCATCGGCGATCCGTCTTCTTATCCGGTCTTCATTAAAGCTTTATGGAGCCAGGACAAGCAGGAACGTGAATACGCGGCGGAGGGCCTGGCGCGCGTGCAGAATTCCAAGGCGCTTAATGACCTCGAGAAACGAATGTCGATTGAGAAGGATGCGGGCGTGAAACTGGCGATCCAGTTCGCCCTGACCTCCATTGGGCAAACACAGCATCTGAAAGATCTGGTTGATACTCTGGACTCGCGTACGCGAGGTGACGTGGCGCAGAGCTATCTGATCGAACTCACGCGCCGAAAGAATCTGCTTCAGGCCCTTTACCCTTATCTGGACAGCGGAAATTCCACGATCCGCCGGAAGCTCTGCGATGTGTTAATGTATTCAGGAGATTCATCAAGCATCCCTCACCTCGAAAAGCTCGCCCATGACCGCGATAGCGATGTGGCAGCCGAGGCCCTGCGCGCAATGCAAGCCATCCGGTCGCGAACAAACAGCTTCGCCGCCTAAGGGATGCGGAATGAAAGGCGAGAGGAGTTTGGCTCAGGTTTTGGGGAGATTTGACACGATACTGAGAGCGCTCACGGAGGAAGAATTATCAAGTAGGAAGAATGGAAACCCGATGGATCTCAGTATAAAATAGTCGGATTCATGAAGTAATTTTGGGGGTACAATTCCCGAATCTTCAGGAGGTGGGAAATGTTCCGCGCGGTTGCGTATGCCGTTTTTTGCCAGGCGATACTCGCTGCAATGCTGGTGGCGCAGACTAATCGAGCCACCGTTACAGGGACCGTAAGAGATACTAGTGGGGCGGTGGTTCCGGGCGTTATCGTGAGCGCTACCCGTATCGATACCCGAGTGGTAACGACCGGCGTTACCAATAGCGCCGGCATCTATACCATACTCAATCTTGTTCCCGGCCGCTACACCATCGAGTTCAAGAAAAGTGGGTTCAAGCCGGTCAAAGAGACTAATATCGTTCTGGAATCGACTCAGATTGCTCAATTAAATGTTCAGCTGGAAGTCGGCGCGGTAACTCAGGTCGTTACCGTCAGAACAGAGAGCCCGCTGCTTGACAAGGAGACCGCTACCTTGGGGACGAACATGAAGGGGGATGTAGTGACGGACCTGCCACTTAGTATATATGATGGGGGGCGATTCGTTGAAAATTTTGCTGTGGCGCTGACGCCGGGCTATTCTCCCATCAGCAGTCCGTATGACGCTGTCGTCGATGGCACGCAAGGATTCACAAAAGACTATACGGTTGATGGCACGTCCGCCACGGCGCAGATTCAGGGGGATTCCATGGAAACCGGGCCCAGCATGGAGGCGGTAGAAGAAGTGCAGGCTCAGACCAGCGGGCTCAGCGCACAGAGTGGCATCACAAACGGTGGGGTGATGGCATTCACGTTGAAATCCGGCACGAACCAATTCCATGGCAGCGGATTCTTGTACGGTCGCAACGAAGTGCTGGATGCCAATACGTGGGACAACAATAATTCAGGAATCCCCCGGGCCCCCGATCGGGCCTGGGATTACGGAGGCAGCCTCGGAGGGCCTATCATCAAAGATCACACGTTCTTTTTTGGCGCCTTCGAACGCTACACGCAAAGGAACTTCGCTCCGGGCGGATTCGGTAGTGCGGCTACGGTGCCGACTTCGGCGTTTCTCAACGGAGATTTCAGTGCACTTCTGAACACTTCCGTACCCTTGGGGACGGATTCAGCGGGCAACACGATTTACCAGGGCGCCATCTTCAATCCCGAGACAGGCAATGTCTTTGTGGGAAATAAAATTCCCTCGGGGATGATTAGCCCAGTTTCGAACAAGATCGTCTCACTCTTTCAGAAATATTATTCCCCCGAGAATGGGAATCTGGTCAACAACGATCAGCTGCCCGGGAGCAACTCTCCCGCGCAGACGCCCAACCAAGCGGTCATCAAGCTTGACCATGTGCTAACCAGCCATGACCACTTGAGCGGATCCTGGGTCTACAACCACCGTCCGAGGACGCTCGTAGATTCCGGTGGTGTATGGGAGAACGGAAGCACCGATGGCGGTCCGCTCTCTAACGCCAGGGTGCAAATGGTCCGTTCGCACCAGTTTCGTGCCAGCGAATCGCACACCTTCTCACCGAATGTTCTTAACGTACTGAATGCGACATATAACTGGTATTGGAATGGATCGCTACCTGCAAGCTCGGGAACGGACTGGCCTGCAATACTCGGATTCGGGAACACAGGTGCTGATAATTTCCCTTCCATCAGCTTCGGTAACGCCGTGAATGGAATTGGGGAGACGTTCATTGGGAACACTTGGCAGGGGCATTATGATGGAGCAACTTTCATTCTCGATGACTCCTTAACTTGGACGAAAGGACGTCATGCCTTCACTTTTGGTGGCGATTTGCGTGCTATGGAGATTAATAGCCACGGCGGCTCGGGGGCCCTCACGTTTAATTTCACGAACGATACCACCGGAGCGCCCGGGACTTCTTACGCCAGCCAGGTGGGTTTCGGGTTCGCCAGCTTCCTGTTAGGTGACGTGCAATCGGCCAGCGAGACGACGCCCTACGATCTTTACGGTCGACGCAAGGCGATGGACTTTTACGCGCAGGACGCGTGGAAGGTAACCCCGAAGCTCACCCTAAATCTGGGGCTTCGATGGGATGCCACGTTTCGATTTCACGAAAAGTACGGCCACTGGGCGAACTTCGATTTGGACGTGATTGATCCCAACTTGGGCATACCCGGCGCGCTGGTTTATGCCAAGAACGGGAATACGAGCTTCGAAAAACAGGAAGATTGGCATAACTTCGGACCGCAGCTGGGATTAGCTTACTCACCTTGGCAGAAAGTGGTTTTCCGCGGTTCGTTTGGGATTCTTTATGCTCCCATCGGCATTCAGTATTACGGAGGTGTGCCCTATAGTTTTGCTCCCGGATTCCGGGGAACCAATGCTGCTGCGACTCCGTTCAATTGGAATTCTGGCTACCCAGGCGTTTTCGTTCCGCCGACACAATCCTCGACCCCGGACATCTCATTGTTCCCGGTGGTGAACATCAACCCGAAGTCCCTGTATGCGGGATATACGGATAATTTCAATGTGGGGGCGGAGTACCAGTTAGCGCCGACGATGAGGCTTAGCATCGATTATGTCGGCAATCGTGGCCATCATTTACAAGACTCTAACCTTGCCTTCAACGAGGCAACCCCTTCACAATTTTTTAACCTGGTGAATGCTGGTACGGCGTTCAATTACGTCTGCAGCCCGGCCGACGCACAGGCGAACGGAGTCCCGTATCCGTATTCAGGTTTTTGTGCGCCTGCGGTGGCTGCCATAGCTCCCTATCCGCAACTCGCCGAGGCATTGGATACTTACTGGTTTTATCCGAATCTCTACTACGTTGGGCTACCGCTGGGACAGAGTTATTATGACTCGCTGGTTACGCAGGTGGTGAAGCGCACGGGAAACGGGTTGACACTAGACGTCAGCTACACGCTTTCCCGCCAGGAGGGCGACACGTTTACCAACTTCGGAGACAGTTACGACTTTTCAGGAATTCAGGATCTTGGCAATCTTACCGAGGCGGCTCATACGCTATCGCCGTATGACCAGACAAGCGTCGTGAAGGGCTTTGTCACTTATCAACTGCCTTTCGGGCGCGGACGGCGTTGGTTCCGTAACGCGGGACGCGTGGTGAACGCCATCACGAGCGGTTGGAGTATTTCGGGTCTTTTCCTTTACGCAACGGGCCAGCCTATCACTTTTTATGCGCCAAACGATTATTATCCGGCATGGGCCTCTGTGTATGTGAACTATGCCCTCTCCGGTTATCACGGCAACATCTTTCATAGAGCCGCCTTTAATCCGGCTGGAGGGCCGGGAAATCAATATTTCCCCATCAGCGTAGCTTCAGCTCCACCCTATGGACAACTGGGTACGGGGCCGGTGCGCGTCAGTGCACTTCGCTGTCCAGGAAATGATAATGAAGACGCTAGTGTCATCAAGAATTTTTCCATGGGTGTCGATGGGCAATATAAATTGTCATTCCGGGCGGAGTTTTATAACCTGCTTAATCGTCACAGCTACTTCCTAAATGGGTGTGCCGGGACTTCGGCAACCCCCACCAGCTCAAATTTCGGCCAAGTCCTGGGTGTATCTGGGACACCCCGTACAGGGCAGTTCGCCGTGCGCTTCACGTTCTAGGGCCTACGCAAATTCGCTCGCAGATGTCACAAGGAAGGCTCGGCTTATTTGTCGTCGTCTGCGAAGGGTTTGCTGAAAAGCTCTCGAAACCTATCGTTCCGAAGAGGTGGAGAGGAGTACCGATCTCGCAAGTTTTTCATTCGCAGAGCGAGATTCGGTGCTTCGCTCGGAATGGTAACTTTCAGGGACTGTTTTCAGTCACCTGCTGGAAATTCAAGTCAGACTGTGGATGTCACACCTTCAAGGCTCAGCTACTCCTTGCGAAATCGTTCTATTTCCTTGCGATCAGGCCTATTGCTCTTGATAACGCTTCTGGTCCTGCTCGGAGCCGCGATGTCGCGGTTACAGACCGGCGGACCGTCACGTGTCCGAACTTTCTATGTCGATTGCTCGGTGACAGTTCGAGGCGATGGCAGCCGTGCCCACCCGTGGAATAGTTTGAAGCCGGTCAACGCCTTTCGATTTGCTCCGGGAGATCAGATTCTCCTCAGGCGTGGCATGACTTGCCATGGCATGCTGCATCCTCTCGGCTCAGGAACTCCCGATGCTCCTATCGTCGTGGATGTGTATGGCGAGGGCCCCCGCCCCATTCTCGACGGAGGCCGTCACTGGGCCGCCTTCGAACTCTTCAACCAATCGTATTGGGAATTGCGCCATCTGGAGATCGTTGGCGGTGATCATTACGGCCTCTTGATCAGTGGCAACAGTCCCCATTCAAGCCTGACGCATTTTGTCCTGCTGGATCTGGACGCACACGGCGCATATTTTACTTCCCGGACGCGCTCCGATTCAGGAGAGATTTTTCTGAGCCCACGCGGATTAGGCGAGACATTGAACGATGTGCGGATTGACCATGTTTCTGCGCATGATACACATGCCTCTGAAGGAATCCTGGTCAGTGCGGGCGGTGCTTTTCAAGGGAGCCGGCAAACGCTGGGTACAAACATTGTGGTGGAAAACTCCACTGCCCATGACGTTTACGGCGATGGGATCATGGTCGGCGAAGCCCGCCATGTTTTGATTCAGCACAACGTGGTGTACAACACTGGCCTCTGCCCGGCCAATTGTGGCAGCAGCACACCCAACGGCCTATGGGAGTGGTATTGCGACGACTGTGTGGTACAAGGGAATGAGTCTTTTGCGAACCATAGTTGGTCGGCTCAAGATGGGGGAGATTTTGATATCGACTATTACAGCAGCCAGAACATTGTGCAGTACAACTATGGGCACGATTCTGCTGGCTATTGCATTGCCTTCTTCGGGGCTGGCGGCACGGCCACCGTTGGGAGCATATTTCGTTACAACATTTGCTCAAACAATGCGCGCAACGCGTCCAATGCTTCCCAAGGCGATATTTACGTTTCCACGTGGGATGGCGGCTCCATTAACGGGATTGAAATTTACAACAACACATTTTATTGGAATCCTGTTAATGATGCCCCGCTCTTTCGAACCCACAACGTTCTCTTTTCGGGATCTTTGCCGCGCATCTTTATGAATAACCTTGTTTTCGCGAAGGCGCGTTCGTTCATTGATGCTAACCGTGGCATCACGTTGGATCATAACCTCTATTGGACATTGGCGCCATTTGCCGCGTGGCAATTCGACGGTACGACTTACAAGAACTTCAATGCCTATCGTACTGCCACGCATCAGGACCGGCACAGTTTGTTTGCCGATCCCTTGCTGGTTGATCCGGAATATCATCAAGTCGGCCGTCCAGTCCATGCGTTTACTCTGTTGCCGGCCTCGCCCGTACGCAATGCAGGTATTAATGTGTGCTCCGGCCGTGAGCGTTGCTCGATGGGAGAGGGTGACTTCTGGGGTCATCCTTTACCCCCCAGTGAGCACTTGGATATCGGCGCCGATCAAGCGCCTTGATCCTTTCCCCAAGCTCCTGCGAATTCTCCCGGGGTGCAACCCTCATTGGAATCTTCAATAGCATCTTGGCTTACGTTATAAGTAACGTTTCTGTTTGTTGTTCGCCCGTACTTGTCAAGGGCGTGGATGAACGCATGTATCGAACTATTCTCGAGTGCCACCTGCCAATCTGAGGCCAAAATAGTTTCAAAAAGCGAATCAACAATCACAAACAGGGGAACGTCATGCTCGCGCGATGGGAATGTGAAGAGGGACGGTTTTAAAAGCTTCCGGAAGTGGCGGAGGAGCGAAAAGCTCAGGATGAATCAGGTGGGCGAGAATTTCGAGGCTCTCTACAATCCGCGGTCCCGGGCGAGCGAAAAAGTGAGAACCATCCGTGGCGTAGATCCGGCCTGACTGGAAAGCGGCCAGTTCCTGCACGCCCTCAAATCCCCCGAGGAGGGATGCTTCTTGCTCCGCGCGGTTAAGTTCAAAGCCACAGCATGTGAGCACAATGATTTCCGGATTGAATTCCAGCACGCGCTTCCACTCGATGCGATAGGAAGGGCGGTGCAGATTCGCCAACGCATCGTTTCCTCCGGCCAGTTCCACCAATTCCTTCATCCAGTGACCGCCGCAATAGGGCGGGTCCACCCATTCCATGCAAAAGACCCGGGGCCGATACCGAATGCCTTCGGTTCGCGCCCGAATTGCCTTGACGCGCTGTTTCAGAGAATTGACCAGCGCTTTTCCCGCGCTTTCAACGCC